>Ga0207419_1000163_pt1 | contig 53701 bp, 42 predicted proteins | sample ElkSloMetagenome_4_FD_184723 | JGI IMG/M metagenome (GOLD analysis project Ga0207419, IMG submission 184723) | Hot spring microbial communities from Elkhorn Slough, Monterey Bay, USA - MD2A (version 2) | ecosystem: Environmental > Aquatic > Marine > Intertidal zone > Estuary: Microbial mat ...
TCATGAAGACTCCTTCGTAAACAATTGATCCAGCTTGGTTTCAAATTCGTGATAACCCAGCGTGTCGTAGAGATCGGTCCGGCTCTGCATGCGATCGACTACGTTCTTTTGATGGCCATCGCGGGCGATCGCCCCGTACACATCCAGGGCGGCCTGGCTCATGGCGCGGAACGCGCTGAGGGGATAGAGCACCAAACCGATGCCGGCCTCATCCAGGTCCTCGACGCTGAACAGCGGCGTCTGGCCAAACTCCGTGATGTTCGCCAGCACGGGAACCGGCACGGCGTCCGAGAATGTCTTGAACTCCTCGATCGTGTGCAGGGCTTCGGCGAAGATCATGTCGGCGCCGGCCTCAACATAGCGATTGGCGCGGTCGACGGCCGCGGTCATGCCCTCGCTGGCGTGGGCATCGGTGCGCGCCATGAACACGAAAGTCTCGTCATGACGCGCATCGACGGCCGCGCGGACGCGATCGACCATTTCATCGGCGCTGACCAGGGCCTTGTTCGGGCGGTGGCCACAGCGCTTGGCCTGGACCTGATCCTCCAGGTGCACCGCAGCGACGCCGGCGCGCTCCATCTCGCGAATCGTCCGGGCAATATTGAAGGCGCTGCCCCAGCCCGTGTCGACGTCGACGAGCAGCGGCAGGTCGCAGCGACCGGTGATGCGACGCGCGTCTTCGACCACGTCCGAGAGCTGGGTGATGCCCAGATCGGGCAGCCCGAAAGATGCGTTGGCCACGCCTGCCCCCGAGAGGTAGATGGCCCGATGACCCGCCTGCTCGGCCTGCATAGCCGTATAGGCATTGATCGTTCCGACCACCTGAACGGGAGCGGAATCGCGAACGAGCTGGCGCAGGCGCGCGCCGGGGGTCAGAGCAGTCATGGGCGAACCCGATTCAAGAATGGACAGCGCGCCATTTTAGCACGCAGGATCCCTCATTCGACTCGCTTGCGCCGGCTCCGCCACCAGTCCTGGGCCTGCAGCTGCCAGTAGCGGCCCTGCACCGCCGCCCGTCCCAGGAGGCCGCCGGCCCAGGGGGCACCCCAGCGCTGAAAGGCATCGAGACGCCGTCGATTTCCGCTCAAGGCTTCGGCGAGGAGGTCGCCCGCCAGGGACGTCGTGGCCATGCCGTGGCCACCGAAGGCCAGCGCGTGCCAGAGCCCTTCATCATCCTGCCCGAGGATTGGCATTTCATGTCGGGCGTAGCTCATCCAACCGCCCCAGGCCTGCTCGAGCTCGATACTTGACAGCGTCGGGAAGACGCGCGCCAGATCACGGCGCATCAGGCGCCGGATCGCCTGAGGCGATCGGCTGGCGACAGAAATCCGCCCGCCCCATAAAAGGCGGCGATCAGGCAGGGGCCGGTAGTAGTCGAAGGCGAAGCGGTTGTCATAGACGGCCACCGGCCGGGGCAGAAGCGCTTCCAGGCGCGAGTCGAGCGGGGCGGTGACGGCGATATAGGTGGCGATGGGCTGCAGCGCGCGCTGCAGGCGGGGCCTCAGCTTGAGATCGTAGCCACCGGTGGTCAGAACGACTTCCCGTGCGAGCACCTGACCGCGGCGGCTTCGGAGGCGCCAGCGGCCGTCCTGGCGGTCGATGGCCTCGATGCGGGTCTGGGAAAACACCCGTCCACCCTGCTCGATGAAATGGCGCGCCAGCTCACGGATGTGTCGCAGCGGATGAAAGTGAAAGCTTCCGGGCTCGTGGAGCCCGGCCCCGTAGCGATCGGATCTGACCTGCTCGGCGCGGGCCGCAGGATCAAGCCAGGTCAGTTCGAAGCCCAGGCGCCGCTGCATGCGATCAGCGAAGGCCTTGAGCGCATCGGGATCATGAAACCAGTCGGTCAGCACGACGCCGGCGTCGTTGACCTGGCAGTCCAGGTCATAGGCCTCGATTCGCTGCCGAATGCGCTGGACGGATTCGCGGGTCCAGGCGTGGAGCTGGCCGGCGGCAGCCTCGCCGAGCTGGTCTGCCAACGCATCGTTGCTCAGGGAAAACCCGCCGAAGACAAAGCCCCCGTTCCGGCCCGAAGCCCCGGCACCGACCTCGTCGGCTTCGATCAGCGCGACCCGATCGATCCCGCGCTCGAGGCAGTTCAAGGCCGTGGTCATGCCGGCCAGGCCGCCGCCGACGACGGCAACATCCACAGCCACGTCCCCAGACAGCGGCCTGGCACCGCTGTGATCGGGCCCGGCCTCGACGGCGTACCAGCTCTCCCCCGGCCAGTGTGACGCGGTGGCTTTGGAACTCATGGGAGCGGCACCCGCCGGTGATAAACTCGTGTTTTAACCATTAGTCGGGGTCTCTAGCTATGGGTAAAAGCAGCCAGTACAGCGCCAAGGTGCCGGATGAACAGGGCATCATTCCCTATTCGGATGAGGAGCATTCGGTCTGGGCCGATCTCTACGCGCAGCAGATGGCGATCATCGACGGCCGAGTCGCCCAGGAATTTCTTGATGGTCTTGAAATCCTGCGCCTGCCGTCGGACCGGATTCCGCAGCCCAAGGAAGTCTCCCGCGTTCTCCTCGAGCGGACCGGCTGGCAGGTCGAACCCGTGCCCGCTCTGATCAACTTCGACCGCTTCTTCAAGCTGCTGGCCGACCGCAAGTTTCCCGCTGCCTCTTTCATCCGCACGCGAGAGGAAATGGATTACCTGCAGGAGCCCGATATCTTTCATGAGATCTTCGGCCACACCACCATGCTGACGCATCAAGCCTTTGCCGATTTCACTGAAGCCTACGGTAAGGCCGGCGTAAAAGCGAGCAAGGCCGAGCGGGTCTATCTTGCCCGCCTCTACTGGTTCACGGTGGAATTCGGTCTACTACAGACGCGAGACGGAGTGCGGATCTACGGCGGGGGCATTGCCTCCTCGCCGGGCGAATCGATCTATGCCCTCGAAAGCGACGAGCCGCTGAGACGTCCTTTCGACCCGATCGAAGCGCTTCGAACGCCCTATCGAATCGACATCTACCAGACCGTTTACTACATCCTCGATCACATGAACGATCTGTTCGAGCTGTCCAGCGCCGACCTCCTCGGCCTGATTCGCGAGGCGCGCGCTCTCGGACCCCTCGAGCCTACCTACCCCCCCAAAGAAAAGGAAGCTGCTTGATCATGAGCGATGACCAACTCACTGAGAAGAAATGCGCGCCCTGCGAAGGCGGAACGGATCCGCTGAGCCGTGACCGTATCGAGACCCTCATGCCGCAGATCCCGGGCTGGGAGGTCAGCGACGACGGCAAGATGATTTTCCGTCGGTTCAAATTCAAAGGCTTCTACAAAACGATGGCCTTTATCAACGCCATGGCGTGGATTGCCAACAAGGATGCGCATCATCCTGATTTCGAGGCCGGCTACGACTTCTGCCTGGTTCATTTCACGACTCACGCAATCGACGGCCTGAGCGAGAACGACTTCATCTGTGCCGCAAAGATCAACGCGCTGGTCGATGACTGACCTGGCCTCCGCCGCAGAACCGCTGTCGGCAGAACAATTGACGCAGGAGCTCGCCCGGGCGCGCCAGGCCGTCAACGCGATCATTGTCGACAAAGCCGAGGCCGTCGACCTGGCCTTCGCCGCGCTGATCGCCGGCGGTCACCTTCTTGTGGAGGACCTGCCCGGCGTCGGAAAAACGACCCTGGCCCATGCCTTATCTCTTGCGGTCGGCGGCAGCTGGCAGCGCATTCAGTTCACCAACGACATGCTTCCGGCCGATATTCTTGGCGTGTCGGTTTTCGATCGCGATGCGGCGCAGTTCGAGTTCAGGCCCGGGCCCATCTTTGCCAACGTGGTGCTGGCCGACGAAATCAATCGAGCGACGCCGCGAACGCAGTCGGCCCTCCTAGAGGCCATGGCCGAAGGCCAGGTCACGGTGGACGGGAAAACCCACGACCTGCCCCGGCCCTTCTTCGTCATCGCGACCCAGAATCCGCTGGACCTGACCGGCACCTACCCCCTGCCAGACTCGCAGCTCGACCGGTTTCTGGTGCGCATCAGCATCGGGTACCCCTCGGCGGCGGAGGAAAGGCGCCTGCTGACCGAGCCCAACCGGCGAGACATGCTCGCCGAGATGCCGGCACTCCTCGACCCCCAGGCGCTGGAAAGGTTGATCCTGATGGCCCGGGATCTGCACGTGTCGGAGCCGGTGCTGGACTACATCCAGGCGCTGATCAAGGCAACGCGCGATCATGCCGCGGTTCGCGCCGGCCTGTCCCCCCGTGCGGCGCTCGCCTTGATCCAGACTGCACGCGCCTGGGGCTTTGTGCATGGCCAGAGTTTCTTGACGCCTGATGCGGTCAAGGCCGTCTTCCCGTCGCTCGCAGGTCACCGCCTGCAGGTGATCAGCGAGGCCGGCCTGGACAGTAACGCGGTTGTCGAGGACATACTCGCCAACACGGCGGTGCCCTAGACACCGTCCTATGACGAGCGAGAGTTTGAGCGCCGCGCGGTCGGGTCGTGGCTCGAATCGAGCCACTGACCGGATCAGCGGCCTCCGCGGACGGTTGCGCCAGCGAACGGATCGCTGGATCAAGCGTCGAGCTCGGGCCACGCCGCCGGTCAAGCTGATCTACCGTCAGATCTTCATCCTGCCAACGCGCTTTGGCTGGTTGCTCGGGATGTTGATGTTCGGCATGCTGCTCGGCGCTCTGAACTTCAACAATAACCTGGGCTTGTTGACGACTTTTCTCGTCGTTTCGATGGCGCACAGCTCGCTCCTGATCGCTTACCGCAATCTCCGGGGTCTTGAGATTTCCGGCATGACGGCCTCCCCGGTCCACGCCGGACAGAATGCAGAGCTTCGCGTTGCCTTCAGAAACCACGAGCCCGTCGAGCGTCCGAGTCTGACAGTGACCTGCGCAAGCACCATTGATGAGATCGACCTCGCGCCGGAGGACAGCGGCACGGCAACGATCCCGCTCTCGACAAGGCAGCGAGGATGGATGGAGGTCCCCCGCGTCGAGGTCAGTACCGTGCATCCGACCGGACTATTCAAGGCCTGGTCCTATGTCTGGGCCGAGCGATCCATTCTGGTCTGGCCTCGCCCGGCAGACGACGCCCCGCCCTTTCCTGCTGGCGGCAATCGGAGCGACGGGCGACGATTCAGCCAGACGCCCGATGGCGACAGTTTTTTCAGCCTGCGCAAGTGGCGACCCGGGGACCCGCTTCATCGGGTGGCGTGGAAATCGAGCCAGCGTCACGACACCCTGCTGTCGCGCGAATTCCGGAATGAAGAGTCGGATCAGATCGACCTCGACCTCGACGACGCGCCGGGCAGCGACATCGAGGAGCGCATCAGCCTATTGACGGCATGGGTCCTGCAGGCCGCTCGCGGCAACGATCGCTGGACCCTGCGCGCCGGCGGGCAAATGCTAGGCCCGGACCGCGGCGAGGCGTTCGCCCATCGCTGTCTGGATCATCTCGCCGAACTATGACCACCCTAGCCCGCCGCCAGCGCCAGATTCCTCAACCCCCGGTTTTCTGGGCCCTGGCCGCTTTCGCCGTGGCAGCGATCCCTCACCTCCTCGCTTTCCCGCCCCAGGTTGCAGCAGCGATTCTGCTGATTCTGGCCTTCCGCCTGGTTGCCTGCTGGAGGCAGTGGAAGCCGCTGCCGATCTGGTTCCGTTTTCTCGTCACCGCCGGATTGATCGGCCTGGTAGCGGTCAGCTTCGGCGGGCTATGGGGCCGCCGAACCGCCACGGCGCTCCTGTGCGTGATGATGGCGGCCAAGACGCTGGAGATGTACAAGGTGCGTGATCTGCGCCTGCTTGTCGCGGTCTGCTTTTTCCTGATCGCCACCCAGTTCCTGTTCAACGAGAACCTGCTTTACTTTGCCTATCTCCTGCTGGGTTGCTGGACGGCAACGACTGCGCTGCTGCGCATCCAGCGGGTCCGGATGCGCCAGGACGCTTTCCAGGATCGGCCCCTGGACCATCGAACGCTGAGTTTTCAGGCCGGACGCCTGCTGCTGATTTCAGCCCCGGTAGCCCTGGCGCTGTTCTTCCTCTTCCCCCGTCTCGCAGAGCCCCTCTGGGGCATGCCTGATGACGCCCTTGACGGGAGGACGGGCCTGTCAGAGACCATGTCACCGGGCTCGATTTCGACGCTTTTCGCCGACGACTCTCCGGCCTTTCGGGTTGAATTCGACTCGAACCAGCCGCCGCCCAACGAGCAGCGATACTGGCGCGGGCCCGTCTTGTGGAATTTCGACGGCGACACTTGGCGGCCGTCGATCACCTCCTTTCGGGACCGGCCCGAGGAGGTCGAGATCAGCGACGAAGCGATCGCCTATGAAGTCCAGCTCGAACCGCACGAGCGGCGCTGGCTGCTCGCCCTGGACTTGCCCGCACGAACAGACTTCAGCAAGGCCGTCCTGAGCCTCGATTATCAGCTGGTCAGCCGCGAACCGATTACCTCGCTGACGTCCTATCGAGTGATTTCCAATCCGGAATTCGTCGACTCTCCGACGCTGGAGCCGATTCGCCGCATGATCGCGACGCGCCTTCCGGATGACCGAAACCCGCGTACCCGAGCGATGGCGGAGGAATGGCGCGAACGTTTTCCGGACGATCGCGAGCTCGCCCAGGCCCTGCTCGGCTGGTTCCGGGATGAGCCTTTCTTCTACAACCTCGAAACCTTGCCCCTGGGCCGTCACAGCGCCGATGAATTCCTCTTCGACCTGCGTGAGGGCTACTGCGAATACTATGCCTCGGCCTTCGCCATATTCATGCGCGCGGCGGGCGTGCCGACGCGCGTCGTCACTGGCTATCAAGGCGGCTTCTGGAATCGCGCCGGCGACTATCTCCTTGTTCGTCAATCCGACGCCCACGCCTGGAACGAAATCTGGCTTGAGGGCGAAGGCTGGGTTCGCGTCGATCCAACGGCGGCGGTTTCACCGCTTCGCATCCGCGAAGGCAGCTCGGTCGCCCTCGACCGCACGGGATTCTTCGATCTGGCGTTGATCAGCGGTCTTCGAAATCAGTTCGACCGTCTTCAGCACGCCTGGAATCAGTGGGTCCTCGGCTTCGATGCTCAAGCACAGGTTCAGCTGCTCCAGCGCTTCGGCCTGCCCGAACTGCGGCCGAATCAAATCGCCCTGCTGATGATTGCGGTCATTGGCGTTCTTGCAGGCATTTTCGCCCTCATCCTCCTTCGAGCATCGCGCAGTATCAGCAAGGATCCGGCAGAACGCGCCTGGCGGTCCCTTCAGCGCCGCGTCCATGCCCGCGCTCGCCTGCCCCGAGACCTGTCCCGCACCCCGCGCGAATGGGCTCGCTGGATCAGGCGGGCGTTCGAAGGCGAGACTGGACAGGAGCTGGAATCCCTTGCTCGCTTGTACGAAGGCGTGCGCTATGGGCCGGCCCACGCCAGCGATCTTGAACAGTTCCTCGAAAAAATCCGCGCTTTTCGACCTCCACGCCTGCGCCGTCAGCAGTGATTTCTCTCTGCCTCTTGCTTGAGTGACAAAACTACTGAATTTTGATACAGTTCGGTCATGAATTTGACCCGGCGCCAGCAAGAAATTCTTGATTTCATCTGTCACCGCAAGGCCCGAGATGGTTATCCCCCGACGCGGGCGGAAATCGTCCGACATTTCGGTTTCAAATCGCCCAATGCGGCTCAGTGTCATCTCCGCGCCCTGGCCGACCATGGCGCCATTCGACTTGTTCCGGGCACGGCGCGCGGCATCATCCCGAATGACGACCCCATCGGCGACGGGCCGGAGCCCGCGCGAAGCCTGAATGAATTTCGAGTGCCCCTGATCGGTCGCGTGACGGCGGGCACTCCCATACTCGCTGTGGAAAACCACGAGGATGATCTGACCCTCGATCCGCGACAATTTCGCCCGCCGCCGGATTACGCGCTGCGCGTTCAGGGTGACAGCATGATCGAGGCCGGCATCCGCGACGACGATCTTCTGCTCGTACACCGCACACCGGATGCCCGCCACGGGCAGATCGTCGTTGCCCGTATTGCCGATGAAATTACCGTTAAAAGGCTTCGCCGCCGTGGCCGCGGCCTGTTCCTCGATCCGGAAAATGCGAATTACGATCCCATCCGCGTTGCCCCGGACGATGATTTCGCCATCGAGGGTCTGGGCGTGGGAGTGATTCGCGCAGGCCTGCGGTAAGCGTCGCGTTTGCCCGTGGCAATAGCTCTAGGCCATGACCCAAGGCTATGGTTTAACGATGCAGGCCTTAAATCCGACGCTGAAATCGATCCGCGTCACCTAAGAAAGGCAACGACTCTCGATAGCTGGCCAGCGTCGATCGCTCCAGACGAACGACGCCGACGAGCTCCTCATCGTCCATCTGCAGAAGCGCTTCCCCGGCCGGACCATAGGCCAGGGAACAGCCCGAATAAGGCACGTCCTTCCCGTCCTGCCCTACCCGATTGACGCCGATCACATAGGCCTGGTTCTCAATCGCGCGGGCCTGCAGCAGGGAGCGCCAATGCCCTGTTCGAGGGCTCGGCCAGTTGGCAACATAGAGCTGTAGATCGAAGTTGCGGTCGTTGCGACACCAGACCGGAAAGCGAAGGTCGTAGCAGACCTGCAGATCGATCCGCCAGCCCATCCACTCGATCAGGGTCAGTGCATCCCCAGCGGTGTAGCGCTCACCCTCCCCGCCGGGACCGAACAGGTGCCGCTTGTCGTAGTGCCCGAGACAGACACCGGAGCGATCGACAAACACGAACCGGTTGTAACGCTTGCCGTCCTCGACCACGACATAGCTACCGCAAAGGGCAGCGCGGCGACGGCGGGCCTGGGTCTGCATCCACTCGAGGGTCTCGCCGGTCTCCATCGCCTCATCGGTTGCGCCCTCGTCGCCCAGAAAACCGGTGGTGAAGGTCTCCGGCAGGACGTAGAGGTCCACGTCGGGCTCGCGATCCATCAGCTGCCCCAGGCGATCCCGGTTAGCCTCAGGATCGGACCAGACCAGATCGGCCTGGACGAGGGCGAGATCCAGCGATTGCGCGGCCGTCGACGTCAACCTCCTGCCTCCATCACGGCAAGGTGCTCGATTTCAGGCTCGCTGAAGCCGGCGCGCCGCCGCGCCTCCAGGTTGAACGGCCCGCGCAGCTGACCGTTGAAATATTTCTCGAGGAGCTGTTCGAAGGTGTCATCCGGATTCAAGTCGCGATCGCGGCAGAGCGCGGCGAACCAGCGAGAGCCGATGGCGACGTGGCGCTCTTCTTCTTCGAGGATGATCTCGAGGAGCGCCACCGTTTCCCGATCGCCGACCGAATTGAGGCGTTCGATCATCCCCGGCGTGACGTCGAGACCGCGAGCCTCGAGAACCCGCGGCACCAGCGCCATGCGCACCATGACGTCGTGGGCCGTACTCTCGGCCATCTCCCAAAGCCCATTGTGCGCATCGAGTGCCCCGTAGTAGCTGCCCAGCGCCTCCAGACGGTTGCTCAGCATCTGGAAGTGGCGTGCCTCGTCGGCGGCGACGCTGATCCAATCGCGGTAGTAGCTATCGGGCATGCCGGAAAACCGAAGCGCGGCATCCAGACCCAGGTTGATGGCATTGAATTCGATATGCGCAATCGCGTGGATCAGGGCAAGGCGGCCCTCGACGCTGCCCAGGCCGCGCTTTTTCAACCGTGCCGGTGCGACAAGCTCAGGGCGCTCGGGTCGACCGCAGACCAGATCGCCGGCCCGCTGCGGCGAACTCGGCTGCCATTCGCCCTGCTCGATCGAGCGCTGAAGCCGCTCGACCCCCCGGCACTTGGCCAAGGGATCGGTTTCGGCCAGCGTTTCCCGAGCTCGCTGCCAATGAAGTTCCTGAAGATCAGTCACGCTGGATGGCGGCGACCAGTGCGTCGGCGAAGCCGCTCGTCGAGACCTCCGAGGCACCGTCGATCTGGCGCGCGAAATCGTAGGTCACGACTTTGTCGCCCACCACTTTTTCGAAGGCGTCCTCGATCAGTTGCGTGACTTCGGGCCAGCCGATGTAGTCAAACATCATGCAGCCGGAAAACAGCAGGGACGAGGGGTTGACCTTGTCCTGGCCAGCGTATTTCGGGGCGGTGCCGTGGGTCGCTTCGAACACGGCGACGTTGTCGGCCATGTTCGCGCCCGGCGCGATGCCCATGCCGCCGACTTCGGCCGCGAGGGAGTCCGACAGGTAATCGCCGTTGAGATTCATCGTCGCCAGCACGTCGAATTCCGCCGGACGCAGGAGCATCAGCTGGAACATGATGTCGGCGATCCGGTCCTTGATGACGATCTTGCCCTCGGGCTGCTTGCCGTCGTACTCGCTCCAAAGCTGGTCCTCGGTAATCGTCACATCACCGAACTCCTCGGCCGCCACCTCGTAGCCCCACTTGCGGAACGCGCCCTCGGTGAACTTCATGATGTTGCCCTTGTGGACCAGCGTCACGGAGGAGCGGTTGTTGTCGATGGCGTACTGGATGGCCTTGCGTACCAGCCGCTTCGAACCGAAGGCGGAAATCGGCTTGATGCCGATGCCCGCGTCCTCGAAGAAGTCGGCGCCCATCTCTTCACGCAGGAACCTGGCCAGCTTGCGGTTTTCATCTGTTCCCGAGGCGTACTCGAGGCCGGCGTAGACGTCTTCGGTATTTTCACGAAAGATGACCGCGTTGACCTCACCCGGCTTTTTCAGCGGCGAGGGCACGCCCTCGTACCATTTGACCGGCCGGACGCAGGCATACAGATCGAGGGTTTGGCGCAGGGACACGTTCAGGGAGCGGAACCCCTCCCCGACCGGCGTGGTCAGCGGGCCCTTGATGGCAACGGTCAGCTCCTTGATCGCGTCCAGCGTTTCCTGAGGAAAGTAGTCGCCATCGTAGACTCCCGCCGCCTTTTCACCGAGATAGAGCTCGGCCCAGTGAACCTTGCGCTTGCCGCCGTAGGCTTTTTCGATCGCGGCGTTCCAGACGGTCATGCAGGCCGGGGTGATGTCCGCGCCGATGCCGTCGCCTTCGATAAAGCCAAGAATCGGTTGATCGGTGACAACGAGCTTGCCGTTCTCGACTCGGACCTTGTCGCCCTCAGCGGGCATTTGCACGTTCTGAAAACCCATCTTGCATCCTTTTAACGAGGAAAACGCTAGTTTATCACCCGCATAACCGTCAGCCGGCGCCAGGACCTTCCCCCAACCATGCGAGCCGAAACCGAGCTCCAGGCCCCTCGAACAGAGAATCGAGCAGCGAATCGAACAGCGAAACGCGACCGAACACGCTGGATTTTGACGGCCGTCGGCCTGTCCGTTCTCTTTCACTTCAGCCTGCTCCTGATCCAGAGCGGTGAGCGGCCTGAGCCCGAAGCGGGCACTGAACTGACCGTTTTGCTGCAGCGCCAGGACGTTGACCAAGCAGCGAGCGAAGTCGTGCAGCCGCCGGAAACACCGCCAGAACCCATACAGCCCGAGGACCCGCGCCCGGGCCCCACAGCGCAAGTCGACTCAAACCCGGCCGACGCCGCTGAAGAACGTCAGCAGGTTCCGACTCAGGCCGAAACTGCCAACGTAGCCAGCGATAAGTCCCCGCCCCGCCCTCTGTTATCGACACGCCTGCTGGCAACCGTCCGAGAAAATCTGGGCAAACCCGCCGGGCCCGAGGCGGGGGATGCCACGACACCCGCTCGCATTCCCGCCCTGCCCGATCCCCTGAGCTGGATCAACCAGTACGTCGGGCGGGTCGAGCCCAGTCGTGAGGTCCGGCAGAACCGCGACGGCTCGCGCCAGGCCCGCGTCGTGACCGAAGACGGGCAGATCCTCTGCGGAAAAGCCGACGCACCGACAGCGGCCGAAATCTTCAATCCCTCTCTGGCCACGAACCTCATGCGTTGGCGAGACTGCGGTCGCCGCCGCCCCGACCTGCCCGACCTGAGTGACCCGCGATTGCGCACGCCCAGACCCTCGCCCTGAAGGCCAGACACCACGCGTTCGGACACGCCTTAATCGCTAGCCGCCAATGATTTAAGCGATTAATAAAATTGGCGTTTTCTTTCGCTCATCATTCCGTGCACGGGCCCGACGGCGAAATTTCTATACTCCGTCACAAGTCAGTGTTTGATTTGTGAAGTAAAGGGGAAGGGAAGATGAACACCGGACGCGCCAGTGCGGCAGCCGCCCGTCCACAATCGATTCATGGGGGGTCAAAGCCAGCTCGCGCTCTCAGTACCGGGATCCTCGCCGCGCTGGCCTTGGCATTGATCCTATTGGCCCCGGCCTGGCCGCTGACAGCCTGGTCTCAGACCACGCCCAATCAGCTCGTTGTCGATGTCCCTCCCGGCACGAATAATTCAGCTGGCGCCGGCACCAAGACCTGCACGCTTCCTGGAACCTGCACCGGCGGGCTCTCCACGGGGTCTGTTACCGACGACGTGCTGCTGACTTCGATCACTTTCGGATCGACGACCTTCAGCAGCTCGTCAGACCAGATTGTTCCAGGCCTCGCCTCGGTCTTTCTCGCTGGCGGTGGCGGAACCAACGTCAATGCCGAATGGGGCGACAACGACGACGCGAGCGACGGCATCGACAACCCGTTCAACAGAGCGGGCTGGCCGATACCGCCGACTAGTCAGGAGTCAACCGTCCTGGACGTCATCAATGACTCGCTGTTGATGGTATTCCGCGCCCTCAGCCTGGCCGAGGGGATTGATGGGGAAGATCAGAACTTCACGATCGATCTTGATTTCATCCGGGGAGTGATCGACGACGACCCGCTATTGGATACCACGCCTGAGATCATCATTTTCGAGCGGGGACTTAATTCCGATGTCGACATCCGACTACTACTGGCCGACGGTGGGTTAACCGATACGGTATTCGTATCGCGAACTGACTTCGTCGATACGGGCTTCGACCTCGATACGCTGGAAATCCCAAGAAGCCAAGCCCTTGGCATCGTCGGCCTCGATCTCAACGAGTTCAGCGGCGGCGGCTTCGACCCGGCCAGCGACACGGTGATCGGCGTGCGCTTCGGCTCGGCCGGCAACGGCGCTGACATCTTCGGAGTTTTCGGAACCACCCTGTCACCCGTCGATTTGAGAGATTACGCGGACGCTCCCGAATCCTATGGCACCTCGTTGAGCAACAACGGCCCGAGGCATCTTCTGAACAACCGCCTGTTCATCGGTGATCTGCCGTCCTTCGAAGACGATGGGGAGCCGAGCCTGCTTGCTGACCAGGCCAGCGACGAGGTCCTTACCGATGCTTTCGTTCTGCCCAGTCCCGCCACGCCCCTCGGCCCAGGAGACACCTATTCGATGACGGTCATCGTCGAAAACGAAGTTTCCAGCGGTGCCGAGGCGCTGCTCTGCGGCTGGATCGACTTCAACGACGACGGCCTATTCGCCAATGCGGACGGCGCCGTCGGAGCGCTTAATGCCGAGCGTGCCTGCACCGCCGTGCCGAATGGTTCGATTTCAACGGGCGCGAATCCGACTGAGGTCACCCTGGACTTCATCCTGCCCAACGATATCGTGGAACAACCTGCGGGCGACGAATTCTTCTTCTCGCGCTTCAGAATCACGACCGATTGGAGCAGCTCCAGTGACGCATCCCCCCTTGGCGATGCCGGCGACGGTGAAGTCGAGGATCACCGAATCAGCAGCGCCGGCACCCTTCCGGTCAGCGTGATCGGTTTCGATTCTCATATCGAGGACGACACGCTCAGCGCGAGCTGGACCACGGCGTCGGAAACGCACAACGCAGGCTTCCATCTCTGGGGCGACGAGGGGCGCGGTCTCCGGCGCTTGACCAGTGAAGCGATCCCCGCCAAAGCAGGCGACGCAACCACCTCCAGGCACTACACGGTGCGCCTGGAGGGGATTGATCAGGAAAGTCTGCGCAGCCTCGCGCTGAGTGCGATCGACTACCGCGGCCACGAGGAATTCTACGGTGAGTTCGAGCCCGGCATCACCTTCGGTAGGGGGCGAACCGTCGCCGCGATCGACTGGATCGAGATCGGGCGTGCGGCCCGCCAGCGCGGACCGGCGCGTTATGCCCGCTCAACGAACACGGTGAATCGAGTCTCCGTGACCTTCAGCGGATCCGGGATGGCCGAAGTCCTGGCGAGCGATCTGAATGCGGCGGGCCTCGATCTGGAGGGGGTCGCAACCGATCGGATCGCTGTCGCATTGAAGGGAGAAGCCGTAGCGCGTGAAATCATTCGCCCGATGATCGATCGTCAGGGCATCAGGCGCTTCGGACCGGAGTCAGGCCTGCGATTCTGGGTCCGCTCTCCTTCCTTTCCGGATGCGCTGTATCTGGACCACTATCATTTCCAGATCAGCGAGACCCCCGCCCTTGCCAAGCCGGCCCGAGTGACTGACACGGGCGTATCGCTGTTTGCCGACCGCTTCGAAGGTGCTGGGGAACCCTCGGCGTCGAGAGCGGCTGTCTCGGACTACTGGGCCACATTCACCTACGCGGAGAATCGACGCTACCACTTCTCCAGCCCTCTTGCCGACCCCTGGTACGCCGCCATGCTGCGCGCCGATGCGGATAACGTCCACGAGATCACCTTCGACCTCGACCCCAAAGTACGGACCGATCAGCCGGCACGGCTGGCGGTTCGCCTGGGCGGCCTGACCGACTTTCCCGCCGATCCCGATCACCATGCTGTGGTTCGAATCAACGGACGCGTTGTCGATGAGCTGTTCTTCGAGGGCGCCTCGGTCCAGGAATGGTCGATCAGAGTCCCCGTCGGACTGCTCGTGCCAGGGAGCAATCAGATCGATATCGTCGCCGCCGGCGGGACCGACGCACCTTTCGACCTGTTCCTGCTGGATGCTCTGGAGCTGAGCGTTCGGCGAAGCCTTGAGGCCATCGAGGGTCGCCTGGAATTCAGTAGCACCAGCGCCGAACTCATGCGCGCCGAGGGCTTGCAAGAGTCGGCGGGCGCCTATGCCTGGCAAAGCGGAGAGCTCCTTTTGCTTCCGGCCGACCGCACAGGAGACGATGGGCTCCTCTGGCACACGGTCGCGGGAGCAGCTGACTACTGGATCGGCAACGCCGATCGCCTGCTCCGGCCAGCAGAGGCCGTCGCCCTTTCCGACGACGACTTGCTCTCCAATCCGCGCCATGATTTCTTGATCATTGCTCATTCGGCCTTCGTCCCATTGCCGGGAGAGTCGGATCATCCCCTGACGCGGTTCATTCAGGCTCGCAGCGCCGATGGCTGGAATCCGGGCCTCTTTCGCATCGAAGACATCCAGGCCCGCTATGGCTGGAATATGCCTCTGCCCGACGCCGTGACCCGCTTCCTGGCTGACGCCGATATTCATCTGGACTACGAGCATGTGCTCCTCGTCGGGAGCGACAGCTACGACTACCGCGACACCCTGGGCCTGGGCAGCATCAGTTTCATTCCGACGCGCTACGCTGCCACTCAATTCATTTCGCACACGCCAAGCGACGCGCTCCTGGCCGACCTAGACGGAGATGGGCTGGCCGACAAATCGATCGGCCGCTGGCCCGTGCGCAGTGTCCCGGACCTCGAATCGATCGTCCAGAAAACGCTGGACTGGGACACAGTCAGCGCGCTCGACAGCGCCGTCTGGCTGGCTGATTCCCAGGATCCGAGACAGAGCTCGTTCATCGACCAGGTCGATCGCATGCTGCAGCCCTTGGTTGGTGCCCGCTGGCCCTTCAGAACTCTGCGGCGTATCCACTTCGATGAGGTGATCCCTTCTCCGGGAATGAGCGTGGCCGATACGGCGCGTTCCCTGCTCTTCAACGAAATCGAACAGGGCCGCACGCTCACGGGCTTCGTCGGCCACGGATCGCCGAGCGTCTGGACCTTCCAAGGCCTCTTATCGCCGAATGACCTGGCCGACCTCGACAATGAAGGGTTGCCGACCCTGATCACCACTATGACCTGCTACACGAGCTACTTCGTCTCGCCGCGGAGCGACACGGTCGCCCACCGCTGGATGAATGGTTATGGCGTCGACGACCTGGGCCAGCCTCTCCCGGGGCGCCCCAACGGAGCCGTCGGCATCCATGGCGCATCGACCCTTTCGAACTACCTTTTCAACGAGCGCTTTGCGCGGGATGTGGTCAGTCACCAGCTCGATGGCAAGACCCTGGGACAGTCGATCTCAGCCGCTAGACAGCGCGCTCATGCCCGAGGAATGAGCGACCAGGTCATCAACTGGACCCTGCTTGGCGATCCGACCTTGCGCTTGGATTGATTCCGCCCGGTGACCACCTGAAAGAGGATGCGCGAAGAACTTCAGCCTGTCCCGCGGGTTTTATTTCGGCAGAATCGCCCCCATCCATTAGCGCAGGCAGAAATGGAATGAGGAGACCACGCCGATGGATACGCAGAACATGCGAGAACAGCTGTCGATGGATCGCGACAGCCTGTATCGCGAAGAAACCTTTACCGATCATCAGGTCGGCACGATTCAGCGCTTGACCCCGGTGACAGCCGAAGGCGATTTCGATAGCCGGCGGAAGGTTCGATACGTAGGACAAACCCAGGTCATGAGCCCTGCGGGCGCCCTGCCCATCCATTTCGAGCTCGAGGCCGATTCTCTTGATGGAGCCATTGACGGTTTCGCCGACGCCGCAGAGCAGGCTGTCGAAGAAACAGTGGAGAAGATCAAGAAACTCCAGCGCGAAGCGCAGTCCTCGATCATGGTGCCAGGCCAGGACGGAAGCGGCGGCGGCGGTGGCGGCCAATTCGGAAACATGGGACCCGGCGGCGGAATCAAGCTCTGATCCCGCGCCTGATTGTGATGGAAAAAAAGCCCGCCGTGAACAGGCGGGCTTTTTTTATGATGGTGGAGGGGGTGGGATTGCTGCACCGCCTGCGGCGGCTTGCCCTTCGGGCTGTCGCTTCGCGCCAGCGTTCTCGCCTTCGGCTCGATTCGAACCGGGATTCTCAACCGCAATTCCCACTCCGCGATCATTAAAAAAGCCCACCGTAAAGGGCGGGCTTTTTAATGATGGTGGAGGGGGTGGGATTCGAACCCACGAAGGGCTTTCACCCTTGCCGGTTTTCAAGACCGGTGCATTCAACCGCTCTGCCACCCCTCCGGTGACCTCAATTGTAACTGCTTTCCCAAACCCTTTGCCGCCGTTGGCGGGCGGTTCGATGAACCGCGAGGGGATGGGATTGACTGCGCACACTGCGTGCGCTGGCCCTCCGCTTCAACCGCGAGTGAATTGGCATTGTAATTCCTGAAACGCGACCTGACCAGCCCATTTTCCGGCGATCTCGTGATCGAAGCGGCTTTCGGGGGCGCCTTTCAAGGTGCCGCGACAGGAGTCTTAGTGAGCGAGGGAAAGGGCTCGGCCGTGATGATCAGGGCCAGGCAATCTTTCACGCCGGGCTTCGCTCGTAGCCCAGGCCCTGGGCAACCTCTTCGACGAGGCGTTTGTCGACCCTCGGGGCATCAGACTCGCGGGCGCTGCGTTCGACCTCATCGCGCAGCGCTTTCGCGGCTGAAATTCGGACCAGCACGGGCTTCAGGGCAACCAGGCGGTCAAGCTCCAGCTGCGCCTCGCTGTCCCAGGGGACTTCTCGGTGCATGCGGCTCGGCGTCTGGTCGACCTTATCCAGATCGCTGCCCAAGGGCAGAATGTGGAATAACGCATCGAACAGGCTGTTGCACACCTCCTGCACCAGATAGGTCGCACCGGCGTAGCCCATGAAGGGCGTGCCCGTATGACGGCGAATAATGGCACCGGGAAAGCTTGCCGGGATGTACATCGCTTTTGCGCCGGTTTCGGCCAGGTACATTCGCTCGTTGTAGCTGCCGAAGACAATCAGGGGCGTCTGGTTCTGCAGCGACTCGCGCACGCTCTGGTTGTCGGTTTTCTGCCCTGCATGTCTGGCCACCGCGAGGGTGCAGGGCATGCCCATATCATCTTCAAGAAAATTGCGAACGCCCCGGGTGTAGGTTTCATTGGCAACGATCGCGAAGCTCGCCGTGCCGAAAAAGTCCTGCGTAACCGAACGCCACAAGTCCCAGAGCGGTTTGATGGTGGTGTGCTTTTCCTTCTCGATGAACGGCTCGGGGTCAATGTCCACCAGATTGCCGAGCTCTCGCAGAAAGAGGGTCGTGCTCTCCAGCCCGATCGGGGCCTGCAGATACGGTCGCTCAAGGCTTTCACACAGCAGTCGTCCGAATTCGCGGTACATGCAGATGTTGACATCGGCATTGGCCATCTGCTTGAGGTCCTTCAGGTCCATGCCCAGCGGAAAAACGCAGTTCAGTTCGCAGCCAACCCCTTCTACGAGCCGCTGAATTTCCGCCAGATCCGATGGCATGTTGAACTGGCCGTAGGCGGGGCCGAGAATATTGACGCGTGGCTTCTCTCCATCCTTACGTTTGCGCGCTGGCACCTTGCCTTTACGCGGTCCGAATTCGTTCCACAACCAGCTCATTGCACGATCAGCGCACTGCCACTGATCCTCATCGATGGTGCGCGGCAAGAATCGCTTCAGTCCCGTGCCTTCAGGGGTTACCCCCCCGCCAATCATTTCCGCGATGGATCCGGTGACAACCACGGCGGGCTTTTCCGGATCGAGCGTGGCGTGAGCGCGTTTCATGGCATCTTCAGTGCCGGTCTGACCCAGCTCTTCCTCGGCTAAACCGGTCACCACGATGGGAAGCTCATGCGGCGGCAGGGCGTCGGTATAGTGAAGCACGGAGGTGACCGGCAGGTTCTCACAACCTACCGGCCCGTCGATGACCACCTGCAGGCCCTTGATGGCGGTAAAAACGTAGACCGCTCCCCAATAGCCGCCCGCGCGATCGTGATCCAGAACCAGCATCAGGTCTTGCCTCCACTGCCCGCCGCCGGGTTGTCGCGCCAGACCCCCGCTGTCGGTCCGGTGCCGACGCCGGTGAAGAAGGTTTTCATCGCGTTGAAACGCGCTTGCTGGCCCATCGCTGCGTTAATCACCTGCGCGAGTGATGGCGGGCCGGGCGGTCCCATCAGCGGCCGCGCCGAAATCAGATTCGTGAAGTACATGGCCGGCAGTCCGTCTTCCTTTGCTGCCTGAACGACCGGTGTCGTGCCGATCGCAAGGTCAGGCTCATGCTCCCGGAAAGCAGCGATATCCTGTTCCAGGGAAGCGCGGTAATTGATGTGCACACCCCGGGCTTCGAGCCACTCGCGATCGGGATCAGACCACGGTGTTTTCGGGCAGGCCGTGCCTACATACGGCACATCGGCCCCGCATTCCACCAGCAAGCGAGCGACGAGCAGCTCCGAACCCTCGTAGCCCGACACGGTAATGCGGCCCTTGATCGGGGCCTGACTCACACTGCCCTCGATCGCGGGTAGGAACTTGTTCTTCGCCGCTGCCACCTTCTCCCCGGGCAGGCCCAGCAGGTCTCCCAGGGTTTCCAGCCAAGCCGCCGTGCCTTCAACGCCCACGGGCGCTGATCCGAATACGGGACGACGAGCGTGCTCGAATTCGCGCACTGCTGCGGTGTAGAAGGGATGAATTGCCGCCACGGCAGCACCGTCCAGCGCGGCGTACAGCTCCCGCCACTCGCGCGTCGGCACCACCGGGCCGGGATCGAGATCCAGCGCGTCGAGCAGCTGCCCGACGCTGACCGGATCGGCTGGGAACATTTCCCCGAGCAGGGTAACCGTGGGGCGCGCGCTTTTGCCGCTTCTAGGCGCCTGTACGGGGCCGGCCTCCGCTTCCTTCCGGGCATAGGCCAGCATCGCGCCGGCGATCACATCCTTGGCTTCGGCGTGGGTCGGGACGCCGAAGCCCGGCACATCGATGCCGATGATCCGCACGCCGTTGATCTGCTTGGGCAACATCTGCAGCGGAACGCCCGAAGCGGTGGGTACGCACAGGTTGGTAACCACGATTGCATCGTATTGCTCCGGGTCGGCGATCTGGTGCACCGCGTCGCGAATGTCCTCAAACAACTTGCCTGTCACCAGCGTCTCGGAATTGAACGGCACGTAGCCGACGGTACGACGTGCACCATAGAAATGAGAGGTAAAGGTCAGGCCATAAACGCAGCAGGCCGATCCGCTGAGGATCGTCGCGGTCCGCCGCATGCGCAGACCGACGCGTAGGGAACCGAAAGCCGGGCACATGGACTGCGGCTGGTCGTGAGGCCCGGTCGGGTAATCCGCGGCATAGCGGTCGAGGGTCTCTGATTTGCCTGCGGCCTGTGCAGCTTCACGCATTTCATCTTTGGCATGACAACCAGGCGTTTTAAGAATACGACCCCCGTCTCCCAAATCCTGAGGCAGGTCATCGGTTTCGTCGGCGCTGGTGGCTGAGCCAGTCCGGTTCGAATTGTTCTTGGCGGTGCCCATGGGCATTGCTCCCGTTACAAAGGTGAAGGCCAGGCTCAAGCCTTGTCGTAGACGACTTCCAGCGACGGGCGGTCCAGCGCCCCGGGCGCGCACATATCTTCGATCTTTGCCGGCGTCAGATGAATCTTGCGATCCGCCGAGTTACCGTCGAACAGGCCCAGCAGCCCCTCATGACTCAGCGGCGTTGGGTGCATCGGCGGGGCGTCTGCCACGTTCGCGGCCAACTCCTCAAACAACGGCGCCCACTGCCCGCCGGGCTTGCCAACAATTTCGTAGTTTGCGCTCTTGCGACGGATATCGTTGTCCTGGGGGATCGCCGAGAGTACTGGAATGCCCACGGCTTCGGCGAACTTCAGCGCCTCGCCGGTGCCATCATCACGATTGATGACCAGCCCCGCAACCCCGACATTCCCGCCCAGCTTACGAAAATATTCAACCGCCGAGCAGACGTTGTTGGCAACGTAGAGTGACTGCAGATCGTTAGAGCCAACGACAATGACCTTCTGGCACATGTCACGAGCAATAGGCAGGCCAAATCCACCGCACACCACATCGCCAAGGAAATCCAGCAGTACGTAGTCGAAGTCCCAGTCGTGAAAGCCGAGTTTTTCCATCAGCTCAAAACCGTGAATGATTCCGCGCCCGCCGCAGCCGCGCCCGACTTCCGGCCCGCCCAGCTCCATGGCATAGACGCCGTCCCGGGTAAAGCACACATCGCCGATCGCAACCGGCTCACCGGCGGCTTTCTTGGCCGCGCTGGTCGCAATAATCGTGGGGCAGCTGTGGCCGCCGAACAGCAGTGAAGTGGTATCGCTTTTCGGATCGCAGCCGATCAGCAGGACCTTCTTGCCCTGCTGGGCCATCATGTAGGACAAGTTGGATAGGGCAAAACTCTTGCCGATGCCACCCTTGCCGTAGATCGCGATGATCTGCGTCTCCTTGGTGACCTCGCCGCTGTGGGCTGGATCCGGCTCCTGCGCGGCTTCCTCTCGGAGCTCCTCGCGCATCTTGACCTGAATATCAATCTTGCGGTCACCGTTCGTGTTGGAGGTCACTTGCTTATCATGGGTCATGACGGTTTGGCTCCTTTCTCCAGTCGAGAATCATCTTCAGGCAGCGCGGGTCGTCGAAAGCCGTTTGATAGGCTTCGAGTGGTCGGTCGGCCGGAAGGCAATGCGTAATGAGATTTCCCAGAAGGTCAGGCTGGGCTTGCGCGAGCTCGCAGACAGCATCGAAATCTGACGGTTTCCATTCAGCAGCGATACGGAACCTGGCCTCTTTCATGAATGCGAGCGGAAAATCGAAGCTAACTGGGTCGCTGTAGAAGCCGGCCAGGACAATTTCTCCGCGCGGTTCGAGGTAGGGCAGTAGCCGATTGATAATTCCTTTCGCGCCGCTGGCCTCGACGATGCCGTGGTAGCGAGTCTTTGCGCTTTGATCAGGCGCTATGCATTCATAGCCCTCGGCACCTTGCCGTCGCTCGGGATTGGTTTCCCACACCGTGGGGGCGTCCCCGCCCAGTGCAATGACCAAACGGGCAAGCAGGCGTCCAAGCACGCCATGTCCGACGATCAGACCGGGCAGTTTCTGCTCGGGTCCGGGGCCCTCAGCGTTGCCGAGGAGCGCGTGATAGGCGGTGGCCGTCAAGGCCAACAGAGCGCCATCCCTCCCCAGACTGTCGGCAATCGGTCGAATGCGCTGCTCAGCGGTGACGAGTCGCGATGCGGTGCCACCGAAAAGACCTCGAATGTCGCCGTAACAGTTCGCACCCGGAACAAATACGGTCTGGCCGACAGCGAGCGTGCAATCCGGGCCCGTTTTCTCCACGACTCCGACCGATTCATAACCGGGCACCAGCGGATAGGCAAGGCCCGGAAAGGGCGGCATGTCACCGGTCCACAGCAGGCGCTCTGTCCCGGTGCTGATACCGCTCCAGTGAATATTGACCACAACCTCCCCGGGCCCTGGATCAGCAAGAGGCAGCGAGCGCAGGGACAACTCGCCGGGCCGATCAAACACCACGGCCAGCGCGCGGTTGGAATCGGTCGTTCCTGAATTGACTTGCTCGGGTTGGGTCATTACTGCTCGGTCATCCCATAGCCCTCGTTCGGCCTTCAAAAGAGCGATCGGCCGACCAACTCGGACCCATTGCGCGTAGGAGTCCACCGCCGAGTAGTTCTAAGGCTGCGGGTCTGCCAATCATTTCAAACCCGGATCGCCGTTCGATGCGGCAGCCGCCAGTCGAGCCTGGCGAAACTTGATGAGAAACTGGCCTGCATTGATGATGTAGGCGGCGTACGCTGCCAGGGCCAGCCACATCTGCTGCTCGAGTGTCAGCCAGCCAAGCCCGATACACAGGAGATAGGCTGTATGGAGCGCCAGCACGAGCATGCTGAAAACATCTTCCCAGAAAAAAGCCGGCGCAAACAAATAGCAGCCGTAGACCTCACGCTCCCAGATCGCGCCGGTCACCATGATGGCGTAGAGCACCAGCGTCTTGACCATCACGGACACGGTCGCCGCGGCGTAGCCCTCACCGGTCAGCAGGAATCGAATCACCAGTCCCAGGCTGATCAAAAAGACAACGAACTGAACCGGTGCGAGGATACCCTGGACGAGCGTCCACTTCGACGCATCACGGCGCGCTCGCTCTTCCGGTGTGTAGAGCCCTGGGGCCGGAGCCTTCGACTCCGACGCATCGTTCGCCAACCCGGTTGGGGGGGTCGTTATCTTCAAATCGGTCACGCTCCCCATTGACTCGATAGGCAGAATTTAAGGATACCTAATCATTGCCGAAATGGTAGATAAACCGGAGGCCGGCCACCCGCGGCTCCGGCAGATAGGCAATGATGGCACGGCCCGGCGCGAAGCCTTCCGGGTTCCCCGGGTCAACGTTGCGCTGGCCAACGCGAATCGTCTCGTCATCGGTTAGATTCGTGACAAAACCGATCAGGCTGAAATCATCGAAATCGAGGCCGATTTGCAGATCGAGATTGGTGTAGCTGGGGACCCAATTCAAATTGGACTCAGACAGATAGCGTTTGGAGCGATATTGCGCCTCGAGTTCGATGAACCAGTCGTTGCCGGTCTGACCCAGGGGCGCCCGATAGAAGGCACCCAGATTGATCGCATGCCTTGGGCTTTTAGCGACGTCGTTGCCGGAAAAATCCGCACAGGCATTGCCCGCTTCAGCGCGGAACTGAGGCGAAGACACCTGACCTTCGGGCACGCCGCACACAGCAAAGGCATCCGGGCCCGCTGTGATCGCAGGCCCAGCGACGAACTCTTCGAAAGTGGCATCGGTATAGGCGTAGCCTAGATGCAGATTGAATCTTTCGAATGGAACCCAGCGCGCCGTGAACTCAAGACCCTTGGATTCCACTGAGGCTGCATTGGTAATCCCCGACACCGCCAGAACGTTGTCCCCGCTGCCGCTTTGAGTCCTCTGGATACCGATCTGCTGGTCGGTGTAATCGTTGAAGAAAATGGCGGCATCAAAGGCGAGATTGAAGCGGCTCCAAACGCTTTTGAAGCCGACCTCGTAGGCATCGAGGAACTCGGGCAGATAGCGCTGGTCCTCGAAGCTGGAGGTTTCGTTGACGTTGAAACCACCCGGCTTGAAGCCACGAGCGACATTGGCATACAACATGATGTTGGGGTTGAGTTGCCAGTCCAGTGTCACCCGAGGCGTCCATTCATCGAAAGAGACGCTATCCTGGCGGGAACAGGCCTGAACGGTTCCGGGCGGAGGCACGTCGGGGCCAGGGACACCCATGAAAACAGCGCCCTGCTCGATGCCCGGCAAGCAGACTGGCCTCAGGCCACTGAGCGAAACATCCTGCAGCCGCCAGCCAGGAATGGTGTAGCTGACCTCATCGGAGTTATAGCGTGCCTCCAGACCCAGTCGGACCGTATCTGAAATATGCCACTTCAGCGTTCCAAAACCCGCTCGATAATCCGTATCCCGAGTGATCCGGGCCGGAAAATCGAGCGGATTCTGCTGCGTTGCGAGGTTGAACGGAGGCCCACCAAGCGGAGAGTTGGGATTGCGCATCCAGAACTTGGAGCCGTTGATAAGAACGGAGTCCTCGGTGAGATACTGCGCACCGAGCATCACATCGAAGGCACCAAAGGAATTGCTCCAGAACAAGGTGTGGTCGAACCGCTCATCGCGATAGGTCAATTGCTGCAGCGCCGAGAGGGAAAAAACGAATCCCGGTGGAGCCGGATAGCTCGTGAAATCACCATCAGCCTCAACGAATGTGTCGTTGTCGATCCAGCCGAACTTGTAGCGCCAGGTGCCGAACTCGGTGAACCAATTGGCATCGAGGGTCAGCAACTCCTGGTCCAGCTCCAGACCGCGAGGCGGTTCGCCGGTCTCTTCGTTGAAACCCATCTGGACATCGTCAATCGAGGCCTCAACGCTTCCCAGGTAGACCCCACGCGTGCAAGCAGTGGCAATCGGCGACGGCACGCCGGTCAAATCCGACGGACATGGCAGCGCGGGCGTTCCCGGTGGACCAGCTGTGAAGGTGCCGCCTGGCACGGGCACTCGGGCGTTGGCCGGAAGCTGTGCCGTTGGCGTGTCGGAATTATCGGTTGCGCTGGTGCGATAGCGAAGATTGATATCCCAGCTATCGGAAGGCGTGAAGCGCAGCGCCGTCGAAATACCGTCGAAACTTTCCGCGCCAAGCGGGCCACCATTGACCGGGTTGGTCCAGAATCCGTCGCTCTCGCGCGTGGCTAAATTCACCCGGTAGCTCAGGATATCAGCCACGATCGGACCGCTGATCATCCCCACGCCGCGGCGCTGCCCATACTCCGCACCTTCCAGTACAAGACGCCCTTCAAACTCATCAGAAGGCCGTTTGGAGACGTAGTTGATGGCGCCCGCAAAGGCACCTCGACCGTACAGCGTGGTCTGGGGACCTTTAACGACTTCAATGCGCTCCAGATCCAACAAATCTGGAATGACGCCGGCGCCGCCGCCGGAAATAGCCATGTTCTCACCCGACAAATCCAGCCCGTCAACCATGACGGCGACGCTGGGGCGACCTCGCTCGGTCTGCATCCCCCGCACGCCCGGTCGAGTGTCATTGGGAAACCCACCGATATCGTAGGTCAGTCCGGGTATGAACCGGGTGACGTCCTCGATATCGACGATGCCATTGCGCAGCACGGTCTCTTCGTCGATGACGCGAATCGATAGGGGCACGGAACCCTCGATCTCCTCGAAACGACGAACGGTGACAATCAGATCCTGGAGGGCGACGGGCACCTCGGACGACTCTTCCTGACCTTCACCTATCTCCTCGTCTGAGGCAGAGACGACAAGCTCGTCCTGAGCCGATGCCGTCGCGAACAAGGCAGGCGAAACGATCAGCAACAAACAGTTAGCGACACGGCGGACGTGCCAGAAAGAACGTGTCTGGCCAGGACTGATTCGCATCAATCGGCGAGGATCGGCGTCTCGACATCGACCGATAATTGACGTTGAAATTTGGCCGATTCGGGGGGCAACAGCGTTGCGGAGGCGGTTAAGAGACATGGCGAAAGTAATCAAGTGAGTCACGACCTCATACGACAGGGATGGGTAAACGAGCGCTGTGGCAATCGACGGCTTCCACTCAGGAGTTCTTTGTCCACACGCTCACAGGAGCTGCCGCTTTCAGAAAGTCTTGGAATTTGGCTGGCACCCGGATGTGGAAAGTTGGCGCCGCTGCGAATCGGTGAAGATCGGAACGACGAGGAAGCACGGTCCTCAATAGCCAATGCCCACAAGAGCAGTCTTTTATTAGTATCCAGCCAATTAAGGATGTGGATTTCAACGACATCGGAGACGAATATTAGCATCGAGAGCCCGGGGACTCCAGATCTTTAGCGCGAATTTTTCTACAAGCTCGGCTGGGTAGCCTCTTGCGGATAAAGAGTGTCGCCCGAATTAACGGCCTGCCTCTTACTCTGCAGCGAAAAAACCGCAATCCCGCCTGACGAGGGCAGTTGAAGACGAACCTTGGACGACAGCACATTGGCGCAAGTATGGTTTAATGCGAGAGGAACTCAAACTAGGAAAACTCGATGACCCAAGAACGTGCAGTATTGGCCGGCGGGTGCTTTTGGGGCATGCAGGATCTGATTCGCAAGCTGCCGGGCGTGGCCGACACCCGGGTTGGCTACAGCGGCGGAGACGTTCCGAACGCGACCTATCGGAATCATGGAACCCACGCGGAAGCGATCGAGATTCTGTTCGACCCGGACAGGATCAGCTATCGCAGGCTCCTCGAGTACTTTTTCCAGATTCACGATCCCACAACGTTGAATCGCCAGGGCAATGATGTTGGCGTATCCTATCGCTCAGCGATCTATTACACCAGCGCGCAGCAGAAGGACACCGCGATCGATACGATTGCCGATGTCGAAGCCAGTGGCCTCTGGCCGGGCAAGGTCGTGACCCAAATTGAAGCGGCCGGCGATTTTTGGGAGGCCGAGCCCGAACATCAGGACTATCTGGAGCGCTATCCGAACGGCTACACCTGCCATTTTCCGCGTAAGGACTGGGCCCTTCCTAAGCGCACCGTGACCTCCTGACCACTCGAAGCTCGCTGTCGACAAACAACTACAACGGGCCGCAGTAACCCTGCGGCCCGTTAGTTGTTGGGCCAGAAAAATGGTGCCGAGGAGAGGACTCGAACCTCCACGTCCTAAGACACCAGGACCTAAACCTGGCGCGTCTACCAATTCCGCCACCTCGGCACGGGAGACGAATTCTAGCAGTAATAAGCCGTCCTGAGCGGCTGACCTGGCGTCCCATCACTATTGCTTGGCTACTGCGCTGCCCGGCAAACTAGCCGCTCATGTGGCGGCTATTGGCAATCACTTCCTGGCGCGCGGCCCGCCAGCCTCATAGGCCCCCGGTTCGTCTTCGCGGGTGATGTCGTCGGTCTTGATCTCGTCAAGGGCGGCCATCTTCTTCAAAAACGGTGTCGCGACCAGGAAGGCGACGAACACAATGCCGCAGAAAATGACGATCTGCTGATAGAGCGCCGGGAACTCGGCGACGCTGTCGCCGTTGAATTCTCCGGCAATCAGGCCGGCAATCAAATTACCGAGTGCCGCGCCGAAGAACCACATACCCATCATTTGACTGTAATAACTGCGCGGCGCCAGCTTCGAAGTCGCCGACAGGCCGATCGGGCTCAGACAGAGCTCACCGGTGGTGTGGAACAGGTAGGTCAGCAGCAGCCAGGTCGGCAAAACCTGGTCGCCGTCCTGAATCAGCGTCGCCGCAAACCACATGAAGGCAAAGCCGATGCCAAGCTGAAGAAAGCCTAAGGCAAACTTGAAGGGAATCGAGGGATCCAGGTTGCGCCGGCCGAGGTTGATCCAGAGGGCCGAGAAAAACGGCGCGAAGATCAGGATATAGAGGGCATTCAGCGACTGAAACCACTCGGCAGGAACGATGAACCCGAGAACTTCGCGAGCGGTATAGCGCTCGGCAAAGAGGTTCAGCGACGAGCCGGCCTGTTCGAAGCCCGACCAGAAGAGCGCCGCGCCGATAAACAGCGCGATCAGAACGACGACCCGGCGGCGCTCTAGCCCGGATAAGGATTTATCGACAAGCACGCGCCCGAAGAACAGGGCCGCTACGCCGACGATGACAAAGACGCTGTAGGCCGCCAGAGTCTGTGCGTTGATCGAGATCACGCCTTCGAGTGCAAGGATCGCCACAACGAACAGGAGAACAGTCCCGGCATAGGTCGCCAGTTTGAGGACCCTGGTCATGGCTTCGTCCTCCGGCTTGCCCGGATGCGGCAGCTTGCCGAAATCGCCCAGGTGATGCTGGGTGGCGCGGTAGACGATCAGACCGGCGATCATGCCTACCGCTGCGGCTCCAAAGCCCCAGTGCCAGCCGTAGTTGACGCGCAGGAATCCGCAGATCAGTGGTCCGAGAAAGGCGCCGGCGTTGATCCCCATGTAATAGAGCACGTAGCCCGCATCGCGCCGCGCACCGCCTTCCGGGTAAAGTTCGCCGACGCAGCTCGAGATATTGGGCTTGAGCAAACCCGTGCCGACCACGATCAAGATCAGGCCGATGAAGAAGCCGTAGTGTTCGCCGATGACCCCGAAGCCCGGCAGCGCCAGCACGATATGGCCCGCCGCAATGATGATGCCGCCGTACCAGATGGCGTTCTGCTGCCCGAAGACACGATCGGCAAGCCAGCCGCCGGGCAGTGCTGCCAGATAGACGCCGGCGGTGTAGAGCCCGTAGATGGCATTGGCGGTCGGGTCATCCAGGCCCAGGCCACCCTCGGCAACGGCTGCGACCATGAACAGAACCAGCAGCGCGCGCATACCGTAGTAGCTGAAGCGCTCCCAGAGTTCGGTAAAGAAGAGATTCCCAAGACCGACCGGATGGCCGAAGAAGGTTTTCTGCCCGTCCAGATGACTGCTGGCTTGGTTCATATGGTCTGCTTCCCTGACGTGGCTTTCAGTATCGACTGGCCCGCAAAGTGGAACAGAAAAGCGCGGGATAGGCAAATCGGGAGCTGCTGTTCCGATCAGACTTGGTCAATTGTTGCCGGTTCATGCGCAAGTCTCCACGTGTGAAGGGCAGATTGATAGTTGATTCATAAACTATAATTAGTTGACCACTCAACCAAGCGAATAGCCCGATGACAGAAATGACCGACGAAGCTGCCCCCCAGGTGCCCGACCAGGCACTGGCCAGCTCGGCCTGGCTGTCGGTCGTCCGTGCTTACCAGACCTGCACGAAACGCTATGAGGAGCTGCTGGCTCTGCATGGACTGAGCGCGGCCCAGTTCGACTGCATGGATGCCATCGACCGCCTCGGAGACGAGGCCCTGCCCAAGCACATCGCTGATGCGCTGCTGGTCACGCGCGGCAACGTTACCGGGCTGATCCGGCGTCTCGAACGCGCCGGCCTGGTCCAGCTCGAACCGCATGCGGCCGACGGTCGCGCCCGCCTGATTCGTCTGACCGACCAGGGGGCGGTCTTGCATCAGGCCGCCAAGCGTTCGGCGCGGGCCTTTGTGCGCGCGCAGCTGGCGCCCTTTGATCGATTCGACCTCGACCAGACACACGCCGTTATGAACACCATGCATTTTCATCTGCTCGACCTCGACGTCCGAGCGATCTATGAAGCGCGCGCGTCGGTTGACGCCGACGCTGCTCGTATGGAGCCCTCCTCATGACCCTGCCTCTCGCCCCACCTTCTCGCGGCTTGCTGCTGAAGGAAAGCCGTGCCGCCTCGGACGTCGCCCGCATGGCCTTTCGTCTCATGCGCCGTCGCCACGAGCCGATCTCAAGCGCACCGGTGATGCTGCTGCCAGGCTTTGGCGCCGGCGAACACGCCATGCGACCTCTGCAGCGCCTATTGATCCGGCACGGCGTGCACGCTGAGCACTGGGGCCTCGGCCGGAATCTGGCGGGCCTGAATATCGATCATCGGCTCGAAGACATCAGTCCGAGCTGGGCGCTGGACCCCCTGCCACGCTATCGGCGGGAGGCCGGCGTGCCGCTGATCTGTGACCGGCTGGTCGAGCGTGTCCGTGAACGCAGCGAGGCGCTCGAGTCGAAGCTGACGCTGATTGGCTGGAGCCTGGGTGGCACCATGGCGAGAGAAGTCGCCCGCGAAATCCCTGAAAATGTCGAGCAGCTGATCACCCTCGGCTCGCCGGTGATTGGCGGCCCGAAGTACACGGCTGCCGCGTCCAGGATGAAGCGCAAGGGATTGGATCTGGACTGGATCGAGCGCCAGGTAGAGCGGCGACTGCAGACCCCGATTCAGGTGCCGATCACCGCTATCGTCAGCCCGGCCGATGCGATCGTCGGCTTCGGGGCCGCGTGGGACCGAACCAGCCCCAAGGTGTGCCACGTTGAAATCAACGCGGCACACCTGGGCATGGCCTTCAATGCCGAAATCTGGGACGTGATCGTCAGTCGACTGAAATCGCCGCCCGCCTGAGTCAAGTTGACACCGGGCCTGGCCAGATCAGATTCCGGCCGTCCCGCACGCGTAGCATTCGGGCTGGTTCAGCGGAATTAGTTCATGAAGTCTCTACCTCATAAGCTCTCTATTTGATTACGTCTCTACATGATGAGGCCTCTAGGGCGACCTCTTCGGAGATTCAGGCTCGATCATCCTCGTGAGGCTTGGTCGCCAGGAACCCGCATTTCGATGCGTCCGAATACCCAGGGCTTTGTACCTTGATCCGCGCCTTCCCCCGCACCTACATATTGCGACGGTATTCACCGCCTACCTCGTAGAGCGCGTGCGAGATCTGTCCGAGCGAGCAGCGCTTGACCGCTTCCATCAGGGCTTCGAAGGTATTGCCGCGCTCGCGAGCCACCGCCTGCAGTTCCTGCAGAGCTCCATCGGCAAATGATTCGTTGCGGCGCTTGAAGGCGCGCACGTTTTGGACCTGCTGCTGCTTCTGCTCGTCGGTCGATCGGGCGAGCTCGATCTCACCGCCTTCCTGCTGGTTGCCGTCAGCCGGCAGGAAGGTATTCACGCCGACGAGCGGCAGGGAGCCGTCGTGTTTCTTGTGCTCGTAGTAGAGGGATTCGTCCTGGATCTTGCCGCGCTGATACATCGTGTCCATCGCGCCCAGCACGCCGCCGCGCTCGGAGATGCGCTCGAATTCCTTGAAGACCGCTTCTTCGACCAGGTCGGTCAGCTGATCGACGATGAAGCTGCCCTGCCAGGGGTTTTCGCAGAAGTTCAGCCCCAGCTCCTTGTTGATGATCATCTGGATCGCCACGGCGCGACGAACCGATTCTTCCGTCGGCGTGGTGATCGCCTCGTCATAGGCGTTGGTATGCAGGCTGTTGCAGTTATCGAAGATCGCATACAGGGCCTGCAGCGTGGTGCGGATATCGTTGAACTGGATTTCCTGGGCGTGGAGCGAGCGGCCCGAGGTCTGGATGTGGTACTTCATCATCTGCGAGCGCTTGTCGGCGCCGTAGCGCTCGCGCATGGCGCGCGCCCAGATGCGCCGAGCCACGCGCCCGATGACCGTGTACTCCGGGTCCATGCCGTTGGAAAAAAAGAAGCTCAGATTCGGCGCGAACTCGTTGATGTCCATGCCGCGGGCTAGGTAGTACTCGACGATGGTGAAACCGTTAGACAGGGTGAAGGCGAGCTGGCTGATCGGATTCGCACCGGCCTCGGCGATGTGATAACCCGAGATCGAGACCGAGTAGAAGTTACGCACGCCGTGGTCGATGAAAGACTGCTGAATGTCGCCCATCATGTGCATGGCGAATTCCGTCGAAAAGATGCAGGTGTTCTGAGCCTGATCCTCCTTGAGAATATCCGCCTGGACCGTGCCCCGGACGACCTTGAGCGTGTCGGCCTTGATTCGCGCATAGGTTTCTTGATCGAGGATCTGGTCGCCGGTCACACCGAGCAGGCCCAAGCCCAGGCCGTCGTTGCTCGCCGGCAGATCACCGCTGTAGCCAGGAAGGTCGTCACCTAGCAGCTCCGCTCGCTTGGCCTGCGCCGCCTCCCAGCCGCCGGATTCCTTCAGGTGCCGCTCGACCTGCTGGTCAATAGCGGTATTCATGAACATGGCCATCAGCATCGGAGCCGGGCCGTTGATGGTCATCGATACGGAGGTGGTCGGCGCGCTCAGGTCGAAGCCGGAGTAAAGCTTTTTCATGTCGTCCAGAGTGGCGATCGACACGCCGGAATTGCCGACCTTGCCGTAGATATCCGGGCGTTCGTGCGGGTCTTCGCCGTAGAGGGTCACGGAGTCGAAGGCGGTCGATAGGCGCTTGGCTGGCTGGCCTTCGGAAACGTAGTGGAAGCGGCGATTGGTTCGCTCCGGCGTGCCCTCGCCGGCGAACATGCGGATCGGATCTTCATTGGTGCGGCGATAGGGATAGACGCCGCCCGTGTAGGGAAAGTGGCCAGGCAAGTTTTCTTTCAGCAGAAAGACCAGTAGATCGCCCCAGTCCGAGGTCTGGGGCGCGGCGATCTTGGGGATCTGCAGGCGCGACAGCGACTCGCGATAGTTGTTGCCGGAAATGGCCTTGCCACGAACTTCGTAGCTGTACTCCGGCGACTCCACCGAGGCCTTGAGGTCCGGCCAGGCGCGCAGCAGATCGCGTGCGTGCTCGGGGATGGTCCTGAGGGCTTCGGTGTAGCGCTGCAGGAGGTGATCGGCGATGGCGACCTCCGAGGGTTCGGAATTCTTTGATTTCCGGGTTCCGAGGTCCGGGTTCCGGTCGGCCGCGGGCAGATCGAGTGGGGCGGGAAGCTCGGGGACGTCGAGTTCGCGCAGGACCGCGTAGTAGTGCTGGGCGCGTCGGGCTTCTTCGGCCCACTCGAGGATCTGTTCATTGATGCCACGGCCCTGCTCGGCGATTTCTGCCAGGTAGCGCACCCGCTGCCCCGGAATCAGAACGCAGGGCTTGGGATCGTGGTCTGCCAGGTCCACGGCCGGCTCGAAGTCGCAGCGCCGCTTGCCGTCCCCTGAACCCTGATCCCTCACGCCTGCGACCTGTTTCTTCAACAATCGACAAAGCTGGGCGAACATCCAGGTCACGCCCGGGTCGTTGAACTGACTGGCGATGGTCGGATAGACCGGCACGTCCTCGTCAGCCATCTGGAATGCCAGGCGATTGCGCTTCCACTGCTTCCTGACGTCTCTCAGCGCATCCATCGCTCCCTGGCGATCGAATTTGTTCAGAATCACCAGTTCAGCGAAATCGAGCATGTCGATCTTTTCCAGCTGGCTGGCCGCGCCGTAGTCAGAGGTCATGACATAGACGGGGAAATCGACCAGATCGACCACTTCGGAGTCGGACTGGCCGATGCCGGCGGTCTCGAGGATAACCAGGTCGAAATCCGCTCCTTTCAGCGCAGCCAGGCAGTCGGCCACGACTTCGGACACGGCACGATTCTGGGCGCGCGTTGCCATCGAGCGCATGAAAACCCGGTCCGAACGCAGGGTGTTCATCCGGATCCGATCGCCCAGCAGTGCCCCACCCGTTCGGCGCCGGGTGGGATCGACCGCCAGGACGGCGATTCGCACGTCGGGAAAGAACTGCAGAAAACGATTGAGGAGCTCGTCCGTAACCGAGGATTTCCCTGCCCCACCGGTGCCCGTCAGACCCAGGATGGGCACGCGGGAGGCGGGCTCGGCGCGCTTTCGAATCCGGGCGAGCTCGTGCTCGGAAATGCGGCCGTTCTCGATGCCGCTGAGCGTGGCGGCGAGCTCGCCGGCCCGGCCCCGCGCTGCCGCGCTGCCCGAATCCATCCGTTCCTCGCGCGCCTGGCGAGTGCGCGCCACGAGATCAGCGATCATATCGGTCAGGCCCATCTTCATCCCATCGTCCGGGTGGTAGATGCGATTGACCCCCTGGGCCTCGAGCCTCCGGATTTCTTCCGGCGTGATCGTCCCGCCGCCGCCGCCGAAGACCTGAATATGTCCCGCGCCCTGTTCGACCAGCATGTCGACCATGTATTTGAAATACTCGTTGTGGCCCCCTTGGTAGGAGCTGATGGCGATGCCGTCGGCGTCCTCGCAGATCGCCGCCCGGACGATCTCCGCGACAGACCGGTTGTGGCCCAGATGAATGACCTCGCAGCCCTCGGCCTGGATCAGTCGGCGCATCAGATTGATAGCCGCGTCGTGCCCATCGAAGAGGCTGGCAGCGGTCACGAAGCGCAGCGGCGATTCAGTGCCCGAGGAGGGGGTGGCGGCAACGTGCTCGGCGGACTGGCTCATAACAAAGCTCTGGCGTATTGGGGCAGAACCCGTTATTTTAACTCGTGTGAGTCAGAAGCCCATCTCCTGAATTCGTCGGGATACCCCCCGCGTTCTCGAGCCTCAGTCAACCAGAGCATCTATGCAGCAATCCGCACGATCTGATGAAGCGCGCGAGCGCCCGCGTCCCCCCGTCGACGAAATGAGCCGCCATGCGGAGGACGCCGCGTCCTTCCTGAAGCTGATGGCCAACCCGCATCGGCTGATGATCCTCTGCCACCTCCTCGACGGTGAAATGTCCGTTGGCCAACTCAACGGCCACCTGCCGCTGAGCCAATCCGCACTGTCGCAGCACCTGGCCATGCTCCGGAACAACGGCATGGTGACGACCCGCCGGGAGCAGCAGACGATCTACTATTCGCTGGCCAGCAAGGAGGTCGTCGGGGTGATGGAGGTGCTCTACGAATCCTTCTGCGCCCCGGATAGCCCAGGATAATTCCGGCCGCGGTCCGGCGGCTCACCCTGCGTCGCTTTTCAAGACTCGCGCCCCTTCCTGCTGCCCGTCCCGCCGGGCCTTGACTGTATATTAGTTTTATCTTATGTTTGGGTTTCCTTCCGAACGAGTGCCAGCACTATGCCCATCCTCAGCCCTAGGCGGCTCCTCCCCTGCTCTGCGATCCTGTCTCGGGCGATAGTGAAGACAATCTTGATCGCGGGCCTGGCTTTCGTGGGCAGTGTTCCGGCCCTCGCCGCCGACGCCGTGCCGGCCTGGGTAAGCGACGCTCGCCACGCTGCCCAGGCGCTGGGCGGTCAGCTAAAAGGTGCCCTCACTCGAGCCGTCGAGTCCTCGGGTTTGAACGCGGCGGTTGCGGTCTGTCAGCTGCAGGCACCCGCGATCGCGGACGGGGTATCCAACGCGACCCTGACGGTCAGCCGGACCGCGCTGCGAGTTCGAAATCCCGATAACGCGCCGGATGCCTGGGAACGCCATGTTCTCGAGGACTTCGAGCGCCGCCTGGCCCTGGGTGAGGATCCCGCCCGAATGGAGGTTTTCGCCATCCGAAACAAGGATGGAAACTCCCGGGGACACTGGATGAAAGCCATCCCGACCGGCGGACTGTGCCTGGCTTGCCACGGCGCGAACGTGGACCCGGACCTGAGGCAGACCATCGATGAGCGCTATCCCCAGGATCAGGCCACCGGCTTCGAGGCCGGCAGTCTGCGTGGCGCTTTCAGCGTTTCCGTAGACCTGCCCGAACCGGACTGAGCCAGCAGCTTCGATCTGAATACCTCCTGCACGCTCCGACGAATCTCGCTAAAATAGCGCGCTGGCCTCAGCGGCGCTGAATTCGGCCTGCGTGGGGCGCGACGGTCACCTGGACGGCTATCCGCCCAGCCCCTGATCCATTCGCCATTTCATTCCAGCCGACAGCTCGGGGGTCGGCTCAAACGCCTGCGACACAAGAAGCGCAGGCTCTGGAGGACATCAATGAAGCTGTTCGAAACCATCCACACGACCGAGCACGAGCAGGTCGTGTTCTGTCACAACAAGGAAGCCGGCCTCAAGGGCATCATCGCGATTCACAACTCCACGCTCGGCCCCGCGCTGGGTGGGCTGCGGATGTGGCCTTATGCCACGGAGCAGGAGGCGCTCGATGACGTGCTCAGGCTTTCCCGCGGCATGACCTACAAGGCGGCCGTCGCCGGCCTGAATCTGGGCGGCGGCAAGTCGGTTCTCATCGGCGATCCCCGGCAAGACAAATCCGAAGCCCTGTTCCGCGCCTTCGGCCGCTTCATCGACTCCATGAACGGTCGCTACATCACCGCTGAAGACGTCGGCATCGACGTCAACGACATGGAATACGTCTTCCAGGAAACGGACAACTGCGTCGGCGTCCATCAGGTGCACGGCGGCTCCGGCGATCCATCGCCGTTTACCGCTTTCGGAACCCTCCAGGGCATCCGAGCTTCCCTGTCGCACAAGTTCAACGGCGAGGAAGTCGGCGAATACAGCTACGCCGTTCAGGGCGTCGGCCACGTCGGCATGGAGCTCGTAAAATTGCTGCGCAACGAGGGTGCCAAGGTATTCGTCACGGACATCAACGACGAGGCCGTTCAAGCCGCGGTCGATCTCGGCTGCGAGGCCGTGCCTCTGGATGAAATCTACGATGTCGACGCCGACGTCTTCTGCCCGACCGCACTGGGCGCCATCGTCAATGAACAGACGATTCCGCGCTTCAAATTCAAGGTCGTCTGCGGCGCCGCGAATAACCAGCTGGCCACCGAAGAATGCGGCAACGAGCTCGAGCGTCGCGGGATCATCTACGCTCCGGATTACGCCGTCAACGCCGGTGGCCTGATGAACGTCTCCATCGAGTTCGAGGGCTACAACCGCGAACGCGCCAAGCGCATGATGCGCACGATTTACTACAACGTTTCGAAGATTTTCCAGATCGCCGAACGCGACGGCATCCCGAGCTGGAAGGCGGCCGATCGAATGGCCGAAGAGCGCATCGCGACGATCGGCAAGCTGAAGCTGCCGTTCATGGGCCGCTCGCACCGCTTCCCGGGGCGCGAGCGCGGTCATAACTAAAGATCCAGGTTTCAGCTTGAAGGTTTCAGGGTTCAGGGGCACTGAGCACTGTATTCAAGGGCTCTGAAACCTGAAACCTGAAACCTGAAACCTGAAACCTGAAACCTATTGTTGATCATGAAGCTGTCCGAAGACATCGAAATGCTGCGCGAAACCGTGCGCCGCTTCGCCGACGAGGCTATCGCTCCGCGCGCCGAGCACATCGACCAGTCGAACGAGTTCCCGCAGGAGCTATGGACCGAACTCGGCGAGATGGGCCTGCTTGGTATCACGATCCCCTCTGAATTTGGCGGTTCGGAAATGGGCTATCTGGCCCACCTCGTCGCCATGGAAGAAATTTCGCGGGCCTCCGCCTCCGTCGGCCTGTCCTACGGCGCGCATTCCAATCTGTGCACGGACAACCTCTGCCGCAATGGCAATGAAGCTCAGCGCGCGAAATACGTGCCGAAGCTCGTCAGCGGCGAGTGGAAGGGAGCTTTGGCCATGTCCGAGCCCGGCGCCGGGTCTGACGTCGTTGGTTCGATGAGCTGCAAAGCGGAAAAGAAGGGAGATGTCTGGGTCGCGAACGGCTCGAAGATGTGGATCACCAACGGGCCCGAATGCGACGTGGCCCTGGTCTATATGCGCACGGCCGGTCCCGAAGCCGGCAGCCGCTGCATGACTGCCTTCATCATCGAGCGTGACATGCCCGGCTTCGGAAAGGCTCAGAAGCTCGACAAGCTCGGCATGCGCGGCTCCAACACCTGCGAACTGGTCTTCGAGGACTGCGAAATTCCGCCTGAGAACGTCCTTGGCGAAGTGAACCAAGGGGTCCAGATTCTCATGTCTGGGCTAAATTCCGAACGGCTCGTGCTCTCCGGTGGCCCGATCGGCATCATGCAGGCGGCGATGGATCAGGCACTGCCCTACATTCGCGAGCGTAAGCAATTCGGTCGCGCTCTGTCGTCTTTCGGCTTGATGCAGGCCAAGATCGGCGACATGTATGCGCTGCTGCAGAGCTCGCGCGGCTTTGCCTATCAGGTCGGCGCGGATTACGACCGGGGCGAAAAGTCGCGCATTGATGCCGCGGCCTGCCTGCTGCACGCCTCGACCAGCGCGGTCAATGTGGCCCTCGAGGCCATCCAGGCTCTGGGCGGTAACGGCTACATCAATGAGTATCCCACCGGCCGTCTCCTGCGCGACGCGAAGCTCTATGACATCGGCGCGGGCACCAATGAAATCCGGCGCATGCTGATCGGACGAGAACTCGCCAACGAGGGCTGATGGCTGACCACGGCCTGATTCGAAACGCCTGAGAAAAACAGCCCGCTGCCGGAATATCGATGGCGAGCTCGCTGCCCCGGATCGGGCTGATCGCACCACTGATGCGGTCGCCGTTTTTCAGAACGATCTGATCCTGAGCCAGCATTCGAGGATTGGAGCCTGGGAAATCAGGCCGCGCCCATCGGCGAGCGGCCATGATGCGCCGGGTCTGGTTAATGAGCTCGCCGAAGCGATTTCGAATTATCTCAGCCGTCGCTGCCCTCGGTCTCTATCTTCAGCACCTCGCCGCAGTGTTTGCAGTGCACCGCATCAGGGTCGTGACGAGTCAGACCGCATTCGCTGCACTTGTGGTGCACTTTCGAGGGCTGGAAGACCGCGCGCGCGAGCTGGATGAACAGCGCCACGCCGACCACCATGATGAACACGGAGAGGAGCTTGCCGCTTGGCGTCGTCATGGTGATATCGCCAAATCCGGTCGTCGTTAGCGTCGCAACGGTGAAGTAAAGCGCGTCGATATAACCCGAGGGGCCCGATGCATCGTCGAAGGCCAGAACGAAGACGAAGCTCGTCGTCACGAAGATAAAAACGAACAGATGAACCGCCGCAAGGATCGAGTCCTCGTGGAGGCGGAAAAAGCGGCTTTCGCGGCGCAGGTCGCGGATCAGGTGATACGAATGGATCAGGCGAAGACCGCGCAGTATCCGCAGAAACGCCAGCTCCTCGGTAAAGAGCGGCGCCAGCAGCAGCGTCGCGATGACCAGCACATCGGCCAGCGTGTAGATGCGCCGCAGTTCCTTCATGCGGCTGGGCGCAACCCACAGCCGCGCGGCGAGGTCCATCAGGATGATCAAACCCAGCGCCACATTGATGCCGTGCAGCAGCTGCGTCTGCTCGACCGCGGCGGTCAGAATAAAATAGATGATGGTGATCGCATCGAAGGCGATCAGCCCGTAGCGGAAACGCCTGGCGCGCTGGCTTCGTCCCCGATAAAGAAGCCGAACGCTTCGGTGCAGGTCGTCAATCATGGATCCAGTCTAGCGCGGCTCGGCGCATTTGGGCAGGCATCGCGGTTCGCGGCCTACCCCGCTGGAAGAAGGGAGCTCTGCATCATTTCGATATTCTCGACGATTTCCTCGTCTTCTTCGGTGAAGTAGGCGATGTGGAACATGGCATCGCCCTCCTGAACCAGCGGAATGTTCTGCTTCCCGATGATAATTCCCGAGCGGGCCGCATAAACGATCGAGAAGGTCTCTCCAAGCGGGCTTCCGATGCGCGCCAGGGCATCGCCCCTGTGGACATCGTCACCGAGATTCTTCAGGCTACTGACGATGCCGCTGGCGTTGGCGCGAGTCCAGGCACTCGTGTTCGCAACGAAGGGACTGATGCTTCCGCTCGCTTTCCTCCGCGGCTTGCGCTTGACCATCCCCAGCTCGGTCAAGACATTCTGAATGCCGCGCACGCCCGCCCTGATCGATAGTTCATCGAAGCGCAGCGCCTGGCCGGCTTCGTAGAGGAGGATGCGCGTCCCCGAGTCAACGGCCGCCTCGCGCAGGGACCCGTCGCGAAGGTTGGAGTTCAACAACACCGGCACCCCGAAGGATTCGGCGAGGCGTCGCGTCTCTCCATCATCGAGATTGGCGCGGATCTGCGGCAGATTCGATCGATGAATTGCACCCGTGTGAAGGTCGATACCGTACTGGCAGTGAGCGACGATCTCGCTCAGAAAAGTGTGGGCGACGATGCCGGCCAGGGAGCCCTGGGTCGAGCCGGGGAAGCAGCGATTGAGGTCACGACGGTCCGGCATGTATCGGCTCTGGTTCAGCACGCCATAAACGTTGACCATGGGCACTAGAATCAGCGTGCCCGAGGACAATCGAAACGTCTTGAGCCTGATCAGACGGCGGATGATTTCGATCCCGTTGAGCTCATCGCCGTGCACCGCCGCCGAGACGAAGACCGTCGGCCCTGGGCGCCGGCTGCGGACCACGTGGACCGGCATGGAGATGTCGGTGTCTGTGTAGAGGCGCACGACCGGCATTTCGATCTGCAGCGTCTTGCCCGGCGCAATGCGATGGCCGCCAATGATCAATTCGTCCATTCCGTTCCTGTCCTGGCTCAGCGTCGACGCGCCGATCGGTGCGCGTTCAGACACTCTACCTTGAAGGTCCTGGGTCGGGCCGGATTTCTGCTCACCGCCCGCGCGTCGGATCGACTCATAGATCAGCTAGATAATCGCGGATCAGCTAGATAATCGCGGCCCTGGCGCATTCGCGCTCTGAAGGCTTCGAGGTCTCCCGCCTCCACGCTCTCGTGGAGCGATCTCACGGCCTCCAGCAAGGTCCGTCGCGGCTCGCCGCCGTACTCGTTCAACTGCTGAATCTCGAAGTAAAGATCGGGATTCTCCGAGGCCACGTCGCGGGCGATCGCGAGCTGGCGGTTGAAAGTGGTACTCGAGACCTCGGCCAGATCGGCCGCGCTGATCCCCGACTGGTTGATGGCGGTGAAGAAAGCGATATTGACCGCGTGCGACAGGCCGAGAACCCAAGCGACCAGACGATCGTGATCGTCGATATCGATGCGTTTGATCTCGGCCATGGTCTGGGTAAACAGCGCCTCGGCCTGATCGACGGCTTCGGGATTCCCAACGTCCATGAACAAAACGTGCCTGCCGGACAGCAGGCGCGTATCCGGGCCGAACATCGGGTGGACGGAACAGATGTTCAGCCCCGCCTCAGCTGCCTGGCGCAGCGGCCCGATCAGGGGACTCTTGATCGAGGCGACCTCCAGAATCAGGCCGCGGTGTCCGCGCTCGGTCAGCGCCTTCAACACGTCAACGGTGACGGCGATAGGAGTCGCCAGCACGATCAGGTCGACATCATCGGGCGCGTCGCGCCAGTCGCGAAACTGCTGTTGCGAATTCTGCGCAAAGCTTAAGTCGGCGAGCAGCAGCTCGAATCCCTGATTATCGAGGAAGCTCGCCAGCCAGCCGCCCAGGCGGCCGGCGCCGCCGATCACGAGCGCTCGCCTGCCGGTTCCATGGGCGCTGAGCTGGGCGCGCTCCTGCTCCTGTCGGGTCAGGGACGCATCGATCAGACGTTTCAGCAGGTCTTCGGCCAAATCGGGATCCAGCGCCAGCTCGAGGGCTTTGCCTCGCACATGATCCAGCACCGCGCGCTCACGCTGGAAATCTCTCAGCTGCCGTCCCTGCTTCTGTTTCGAACGGCCGATCTCTGAGACCACGCGCTGTCTTTCTGCCGCCAGGCTCACGAGCGACGAATCGATTGCATCGAGGCGCTTGCGCAGCGCGTCGATGGCGTTCGAATCGGAAGCGTCCGTACTATCGTTGCTCATCTGAATCGAGCTCAAACCCGGCTCATGAATTCATGCGTCTCGGTGTTGACCTTCACCTTTTCACCCGGAGTGATGTAGTCCGGGACCTGGATTTCAAGACCGGTTTCCAGGGTCGCGGGCTTGGCTGAACGGCTGGCCGTCGCGCCCTTCATGACCGGCGCGGTATCGGTCACTTCCAGGACCACCGACTGCGGAAGTTGGACGGCGACCGGCTGGTCGCTGATAATCAGCACGTAGATGTCCGTCAGGCCGTCGGTAATAAAGACGGCGGCGTCTCCCACGTCTGCCTCGCTGAGCAGATACTGGGTAAAGTCCTCGCTGTCCATGAACACGAAACCCTCCCCATCGCGATAGGAAAACTCGCTCTGGCGTCGAACCAGGTCGGCCTCGTTGACCTGCTCGTCGCCCTTGAACGTGGCTTCCCGGCGATCGCCACCGGGGATCGACTCGAGCTTGAAGCGATAAAGCGTGCCGCCGCCGCGCGCCGTCGGCGCTGAGCGTTCGATCTGGCGGACGACAAAGACCGTCCCGCCGTGTTCGATAACGTTGCCGCGCTTGATTTCGGTGACCTTGGGCATGACGTCTCGAGCCTGCGCTTGAAGGGTCGCCAAGATTACCCGATTCGGGAGGTGTCCGGCGAGTCATCCGAAACCCGGTTGCCAAGGCCGATGCCGACCCGGACAATACGGACAGATTTCTGCCCGAAACAGCGCCTCATGACCATCGCTCTTCTGCTTGCCCTTCTCCTGGCTTCCACGAGCCTCCAGGCCCAGGACTCGACTCTAACGATCGAGCGGATCTTCGATTCACCCGACCTGTCCGGCACCCGCCTTCGCCAGGCCAAGCTCTCACCCGCTGGCGATCGAGTGACCTTTCTGCGCGGTCGAGCGGATGATCGCGATCTGATGGATCTCTGGGAATACCACATCGTTGACGGCGAGACCCACCGCCTCGTCGCCGCCGATGCGGTACTGACCGATGAGATCGAGCTTTCCGACGAGGAAAAGGCCCGTCGCGAACGCGCTCGGATCTCCAGCCTGCGGGGCATCGTGGAATACCGCTGGTCCTCGGATGGCCGCTTTCTCATCTTCCCGCTCGGGGGCGATGTCTTCCTCCTCGATCTGACCGACCCTGAGGGCACCGTCCGTCAAGTCACCTCTGATGAGGCCTTTGATACGGACCCAAAGATCGCACCGGATGGCCGTCACGTCGCCTTCGTTCGCAATCGCGATCTCTGGATCGCCGATATCGAAAGCGGTGAGTCCCGCGCGCTCACCGACGATGCCTCCGACACCGTCAGCAACGGCATGGCCGAGTTCATCGCCCAGGAGGAAATGGGACGATCGACGGGCTACTGGTGGTCGCCGGATTCGAAGCGGATCGCCTACCTGCAGGTCGACGAGAGTCCGATCGACGTCAGCCTGCGCTACGAGATCAGCGGCGGCGAAATCACCATGATCGAACAGCGCTATCCCTATGCCGGAACGCCCAACGTCGCCTATCGACTCGGCGTCGCCGACGTCGAGAGCGGCGAAACCCGATGGATCGATCTGGGCGCCGAGTCCGATATCTACATTCCACGCGTTGCCTGGCACCCCGACGGCAACCACCTCAGCGTTCAGCGCCAGAGCCGCGATCAGCAGACGCTGGATCTGCTCTTGTTCGACACTCGCGATGGGAGCTCACGGACTCTCCTGACCGAAAACAGCGCGACCTGGATCAATCTGCATGACGATCTGCACTTCCTCGAGGGCATGGACGGCTTCATCTGGGCCTCCGAGCGCAGCGGCTTCAAACATCTCTACCTCTTTGGCATGGACGGAGAAATCGTTCGACAGTTGACCGCTGGCGACTGGGCCGTGGACGAACTGGTGGGCGTCGATGAAGAGCTTGGGCTGATCTACTTCACCGGCGCCGAAGTCTCGCCCCAAGAAAAACACCTATATCGCCAATCCCTGGTCACGACCTCACCTGAAACCGTTTCGCGCATGTCGTCCCGATCCGGCTGGCACGAAATCCGGATGGATCGGACGGCTCGGGTCTATGTCGATCGCTACTCCAACACCAATCAGCCGCCGCAGCTGTCCCTGCATTCAGCCGACGGCGAGCGCCTGGCCTGGCTGGTCGAGAATCGGGTCGCCGGCGATCATCCCTACGCGCCTTACTTAGAAGCGCATCAGCCCACGGAGTTCGGGCAGCTGATCGGCCCGGAGGAACAGACACTTTTCTACAGCATGATCCGGCCAGTGGACTTCGATGAGTCCCGCCAGTATCCGGTCTTCTTCTACGTCTACGGCGGGCCAACCAGCCGCCTGGCGATCAATAGCTGGGGGCGGCGGGGCCTGATCAATCAGTACATGGCGCAGCAGGGCTACGTCGTCTTCAGCATCGACAATCGAGGCATCGAGCGGCAGGGCAAGGCCTTTCAGGACGCCGCCTACCTGAAGCTCGGCCAGATCGAGATGGTCGATCAGATGGTCGGTCTCGACTTCCTCAAGTCGCAGAGCTTTGTCGATCCGGATCGAATCGGCATCTTCGGCTGGAGCTACGGCGGCTACGTGGCGCTGATGGCCGCCGCCCAGTATCCCGGCGAATTTGCCGCCAGCGTGGCCGTCGCGCCGGTGACCGACTGGGCGCTGTACGACACGCACTACACCGAGCGCTATCTCTCTACACCGCAGGCCAGACCCGAGGCTTACGAAAAAGGCAACGTGCTGACCTATGCCGAACAGATCAGCGACCCGCTGCTGCTGATCCACGGCATGGCCGACGATAACGTGTTGTTCACCCATTCGACGATGCTGATGCAGGCTCTTCAGGAGGCGGCCATTCCCTTCGAACTGATGACCTACCCAGGCGAAAAACACGGCATTACGGGCAGCGGCCAGCGGGTTCACGTCTACCGCGCCATCACCGATTTCTTCCATCGTGAACTCAAGGACTCGCAATGAGCCAGACGACGCCGGTCTATTCGCTGTACAAGAAATTCGCCCGCTGGCCCGGAGGCCGCTGGCTGTTTTCCAGGATCTTCAGCTTCAAGGCGCCCTACTTCGCCACCATCGGCGGGCGCTTCAGCGAGCTGCGCCCGAATTTCTGCGAGGTCCATCTGCGCAAGCGCAGGAAGGTTCAAAACCACATCAAGACCGTCCACGTCATCGCCATCTGCAACGCGATGGAAATGGCGATGGGGGCACTCGCCGAGTCGACGATTCCAAAGGGCCTTCGGTGGATCCCGAAAGGCATGGCGGTGGATTACACCGCCAAGGCCACAAGCGACCTGCGAATTCAGGCCACGACGCGCGCTGAGGACTGGAAGGAAGGGGATGTCCCGGTGACGGTCAAAGCCTACCGGGACGACGACACGGTGGTTGTAGAAGGCACGATCATGCTCTACGTCAGCCCGAAGCCGCAAAAAGGATAGCGGGCCGGATAGGCGGATTAAACGCCCAGAGCGAGAGCGGAGAGCAATGCACCTACCCATTCCCTTTGATTTCAGAAAGAAGCTGGACTGTCCCTTCTGCCATCGCCTGACACCCGTGGACGACGCCTCGTGTCAACACTGCGGACGAACGGTGCCCGACGATTTTCGTGATCGAGAGCGACAGCGAATGAAGGCGCTGAGAAAGCGGCACCTGCGCCAGGCATACGTCATTCTGCCCCTGCTTCTGATCGTGATCACGATCCTGTTCCAATGTGTCGGTCATACCCCAACAGAATCGATTCGTCCTCGCGAATTCGCCAACTTTTTTGGCGACGGCGCGACCTCCCCCAGCTCAGCGACCAGGACCGGTCATAAAAACAGGGCGGCTCAGGGCGCGATCGAGACCTGCGATAGCATGCCGGCGATGGCCTCGTAGTCGATCCCGCCGCGCTGGATCCGATCCAGCTCTTCCGGGCTGGAACAGATGATCTCCCCCATCGCCTCCAGGGCGCCGACAACCCCGTTCAAGCCCTCGGCTCTCGAACGCGCCGGGTGTCGAGGGACGAAGACCACGTCGAGCATGCCCTTGGCGTCGGAATTCAGCACGATGATATTGGCCGTCGCCGCGCGCTCGACGCGGCCATGCCAGGCGCGCAGCCAGTCCTCCATGCGAGCCTTGAGGTAGGTCGGAGACCCATGCCAATGCAGGAAAGCCAGGGGATAGACCGACTCGGTCCAGCCTTCCCGACCGAAGGCTTGAAAACTCTGCTCTAGAGGAAAAGCGCCTTGGCCCGCCGGCCTCGGCATCAAGTGATGATGCAGGTGTCCAGGAATCGAGGCGCCGGCGCCAACCCCATTGTAGAAACCAAGCCAGCCCGGCAGGTCGATGACGACATCGATCAGTTCCCCGACCCGATTGGATAATTCACCGGGGTCGCCGTGCCAGTGCTGCTCCGCGTGGGAGTTGGAGGCAAGGATGACGTGGTTCGACGCCAGCGGAAAGGGGTTCATCCAGGCCTTGAGGTGGTCGAGCGGCGCGGGCAAACGATAGCCGAGCTCGAGGCCGCCGCTCTGCCAACGAATATTCTCCTCACACAGAAAGCATCCGCGATGAATCGGGTCCACTCCCGGCGGGGGCACCGCCGGCCCGACGCCGGCAAAGCGTCTCGCCCGAGCGGGATTGAACTGAACCCGGAAATGGTCGGCGGCGAAGCGATCGCCGCTGAAACGAAAGCGCTCGACGGTCTCTAGCGTGTCGCGGATGAATCCGGCTTCGAGCTGCTGTCGATTGAGCTCGCCTAACGCGGCCGCCAGACCCTGCTGATGGTGATAATCATCAAGTTCGAGCTGGAGGGCCCTTTGGCGCTGAGGCCAGCTGGCAAGTCGTGAAGCGAGGGACGCGGACAGGTCTCGTTCGGCGTGGCTTAGGTCAGTGGACATGGCAGCAGTATACTGAGGCGGCATTCAAATTCGGTTGTTGTCATGCGCGGAGATCAACTTGTCATCGAGCCTCACCATCGGAAGGCCGCCAGGGGCCTGTACGAACTGATGAACGAAACATTGAGCGCTCACCCGGGCCGACAGGTCATCACGATTGCCGGTGAATCCGGCAGCGGAAAGTCGGAAACGGCCCGGGCGCTTGCAGACTTGCTCGAGGACGAGGGCATCGGCACCGTGATCTTCCAGCAGGACGACTATTTCGTCTACCCGCCTCGCAGCAACGACAAGGCGCGCCGCGCCGATATCGCCTGGGTCGGTCCTAAGGAAGTGCGCTTGGACCTGCTCGACGAGCATCTAGGCGCCTTTATCGACGGCCAGCCCACGGTCGAAAAGCCTTTGATCGACTACGCAGCCGATCGGATCGACCAGGAGTCCCTCCCCGTCGCCGATGCCCGGATTGCCATCGCCGAGGGCACCTACACCACCCTGCTCGAGCAGGCCCACCGGCGAGCTTTCATCAATCGGACGTCTGCTGAAACTCGGGCCCATCGCGAGAAGCGCGCACGCCATGCCTCGGAGCTCGACCCGTTCATCGAGAAAGTGCTGGCAATCGAACACGAGATCATTGCCTCGCATCGCCCCCGAGCCGACTTCATCATCGAGTCGGATTACTCGGTCCATTCCGCCGGCAAGGACCACTGATCATGCACATCGCCTTTATCAATCCTCAGGGAAATTTCGATGCCAGCAACGCCCATCTGACCGAACACCCGGACTTCGGCGGGCAGCTCATCTACGTCCGCGAACTCGCACTGGCGATGGCCGAACTGGGTGCTCGGGTGGATGTCCTCACGCGCCAGATCATCGATCCGGACTGGCCCGAGTTCTCGGAAGCCCAGGATGACTTCGGGGAATACGCAGATCAGGTCCGCATCATTCGGTTGCCCTTCGGCGGGCCCAAGTTTCTGGCCAAGGAAGCGCTCTGGCCGACGCTGCCTGATTTCGTGACCGCCATACAGACCCACTACGGCGACGCCCTACCCGACTACGTGACCTCGCACTATGCCGACGGCGGCTACAGCGCCGTTCTGCTTCGCGCACGCACGGGGCTGGGCTTCACTTTTACCGGCCATTCCCTGGGCGCCCAGAAGATGGACAAGCTCAGGGCAAGCCCGGCCAACATCGAAGCTCTGGAAGATCGCTTCCGCTTCTCCCAGCGCATTGCCGCCGAGCGTCAGGCCATGCGCTTGGCCGATCGAGTCGTGACCTCGACAAGGGCGGAGGCCTCCGAGCAGTATGCTCATCCACTCTATGCCGGCGCCGCGCCTGCCCACGAATCAGGCTTCGATGTCATCCCACCAGGAATCAACGGCAAGATTTTCCATCCGGACCTCGAACGCGATTCCATCGACCAGCGACGAATCCAACCCGGGGACTTCGGCCGCCCTCAGGTCATCGTCTCCAGTCGCCTGGACGCGAAAAAGAATATCGCGGGCGTCGTCGAGGCCTTTGCGCAATCGCCGGCGCTCGTCGATCGCGCCGGTCTCGTCATTTGTACCCGCGGCCTGGAAGACCCGTGGACTGAGATCGAGAAACTGCGGGAGGACGAGCGAGCCGTACTGGGACCCATTCTCGAGCGCATCGACCAGGCCGGTCTTCGAGGTCAGGTCCGATTTCTCGATATCGGCTCTCAACAAGCCCTTGCCAGCGTCTATCGGAGCCTGGCTCAGCTCGAATCCGTATTCGCCCTTCCCTCGCTGGTCGAACCCTTCGGCCTGGCACCGATCGAAGCGGCGGCGTGTGGACTGGCTGTTGCGGCCACTCGCAACGGCGGCCCTTCGGAAGTTTTCGGCAAGGGCGGCGGCGTCCTCTTCGATCCGGAAGATCCGAAGGACATCGCGGCGACGCTGATCGATGCCCTCAGCCAGGCTCGTACCTTGAGGCGGCAGGCCCTTGAAACCATCGTTCCCAATTACTCCTGGCGGGCAACGGCCGAGCGCTATCTTCAGGTCATCGAAGGAGGGATGAGCAGAGGGAGAGCCGCGATCAGCGAGCCAGACGATCTCAATGCCAGCTCCCGCATACAGCAGTGGCTGGAAGGGAACTGATCCCGGGACGACGACGTGCCCGGCGTCAAGCGCGGCCGAAGTAAGGACTGATCCATTCCTTGTTGCGCTTGATCAGCCTTCTTGCTTTGACCGTCGCTGGTCACGAGCGATCTGGGGCGTGTGATTCAGATCGACGGGCTGGTAGCGGCGCTCCTGACCGAGCATCTCGCGATTGACGACGACCACTCCGGAATCCGTCACGTGGAAGCGCTGCGCGTCCGCTTCAGGATCCTTGCCGATCACCGTGCCGGGCTCGAGGATGCAGCCGTTGTCGAGGATCACTCGCTCCAGCTTGCAGTCTGCCTTGATCTCGCAGCCGGGGAGCACGATGGTCTGATCCAGATCGCAGCCGCGCCCCACAGTGCAGTCCATCGCAAGCAGTGAACGATGGAGGCGTGAATCGGAGACGATGCAGCCGTTGCTGACCAGCGAGTCGATGACCATGCAGCCGCCCTGGGGACCGTGATCACAGAACCGAGCGGGCGGGGACTGCATCAACTTGGTGTAGATCGGCCAGCTCTGGTCATTCATGTCCATCACGGGCTCGTCGTCGAGCAACTCCATGTGCGCCTGGAAGTAGGCATCGATGGTGCCGACGTCTCGCCAGTAGGGCTTACCGGGGGAGGCCCGGTGCAGAGCAAAAGCGAAAACCGGGGCGCCGGCAGCGACCGCTGAGGGGATGATGTCCTTACCGAAGTCATGGCTGCTCTCGGGGTCCTGGGCATCCCGCGATAAGGACTCGTGGAGATGCTCGGAGTCGAAGACATAGAGCCCCATGCTGACGAGCGCGTGGTCGGGATCGCCGGGGAGCGGCTTCGGGTCATCGGGTTTTTCTTGAAAGCCGATGATGCGATCGCGCTCATCGACTTCGATCACCCCGAACTGGTGCGCCTGCTCGATCGGCATGACGTCGCAGGCGACCGTAATCAGCGCGTCGTGGTCAGCGTGAGCCGCCAGCATCTCGCCGTAGTCCATCTTGTAGATGTGATCCCCGGCGAGGATCAGCGTGTACTTGTGGTGATAGGCCTCGAGGATATCGAGGCCCTGATAGACCGCGTTCGCCGTGCCCGTATACCAGGACTCTTCATCGAGCCACTGCTGCGCCGGAATGATATCGAGGATGTCGCCGAAGTCGGAATTGAGCCCGTTCCATCCACGCATCAGGTGCCGGATCAGGGAGTGAGATTTGTACTGAGTCAACACCGAGATCCGGCGGATATTCGACTGCAGGCAATTCGACAGGGTGAAGTCGATGATCCGGTATTGTCCGCCGAACGGCACTGCCGGCTTGGCCCGCCAGTCGGTGAGCATCTTCAGGCGACTGCCCCGCCCTCCAGCGAGCACGAGCGCCTGAGTTTGGCGCGTCAGGCGACTGACAAAACGTTTTCGGTCCGACATCCCGACTCCCATGAGCAACCACCTCGATTATGGTAACTGAAACCGAACGAAGGGCGTTTTGACCGCGAACAACTTCGATGCTGAATTACACGTCCCTTCGCGAAGCAGCCGGACGTCCTGGATACCAGTCGGCGGGTGAGCAAGTCTGTCTCACCGGCCTTATCTGAAATAAGCTATCCAAGATCGCACGCACCGATCGCCCGGGTGAATTGCCCCGCCCCTTGACCCCGACAACCGGACTTTTCGATGACTCTGAACCAACCCCTGACTCTGCCCTGCGGCACGGCTCTCCCTAATCGCCTGGCCAAGGCTGCCATGACCGAGGGCCTGGCCGAGCCCGGCGGGCTCGCGGGCAAGCGGATCATTCGCCTGTATCGGAGCTGGGCCGAGGGCGGCATCGGCCTGCAGCTGACCGGCAACATCATGGTCGATCGTCGCTATCGAGAACGACCAGCCAATGTCGTGATCGACGGCGACCAGACCGACAAAGCCCTGCAGGGGCTCGTTGACTGGGCGCGCGCAGCCCGGTCCTGTGGTGGCCGGATCATCGGGCAGATTTCGCACGCCGGTCGCCAATCACCGAAATCAATCGCCCCGGAGCCGGTCGGGCCGTCGGCTGTCGCTGTCAAGCTGCCCGGCGGCCTGTTCGGCAAACCGAGGGCCCTGAGCACGGAAGAAATCGAGGACATCATCCAGCGTTTCGCGCATACCGCCCGCGTCCTCTGCCAGGCCGGCTTCGACGGCGTGCAGGTCCATGCGGCGCACGGTTACCTGATTTCAGAATTCCTCAACCCGAGGGTCAATCAGCGCACCGATGACTGGGGTGGATCCCTGGAAAACAGGTCGCGACTCCTGATCGAGATCGTGCGCGCCGTGCGGATCGCCATCGGCGCAGACAGAATTCTGTCGGTCAAGCTCAACTCCTCGGACTTTCAGAAGGGCGGCTTCAGCTTCGAGGATTGCCAGGGCGTGGTGAAGCTGCTCGACGACGAAGCCATCGACCTGCTGGAAATTTCGGGTGGTAACTACGAGCAGCCACGGATGATGGGCATGGACGGGCTCGAGCCGCTGTTCGAGGAAGACGTGCGTGACTCGACGCGCGCTCGCGAGGCCTACTTCATGCGCTACGCCGCCCGGGTGATCGAATCGGCCAGAATACCCGTCATGGTCACCGGCGGCTTCAGAACGGTCGCTGCCATGGAAGCGGCCCTGGACGAAGGCGTGGCGATGATCGGCCTGGGCCGACCCCTATGCCTCGATCCCGATGCGCCGGCAAAATTGCTTCGCGGCGAGGTCGACGCCCTGCCCGCTCTGGAAAAGAATCAGCGCCTCGGCCCGGGTTGGCTCGGCCCCAACTCACCCAGCGATCTGATCAAAGCCGCCAATGGTTTCGGGTCCATGGCAGTCTTCTACCGCAACATCATCAACATGGCCAACGGCAAGCCCACGAGCCCGTCAATGAGCCCCTTGATCGCCCTGGTCCGGCATCAGATGCAAGAGACCAGGGACGCCAAGGAATTCGTCTGAAACCAGAGAAAGCATGACCGCCAGCCCGGCGTTCCTGGCGCGCTTTTCATCATGCCTTCGATTGGCGACTGACATCGCCCACCGCTTGATCTGTCGATAACTCCGCTGATCCCTCTGTCGATATCTCAGTCGATATCAAGACGGCGAAGGCGCAGCGCATTGCCGATCACCGAAACCGAACTGAAAGACATGGCCGCTGCGGCGATCATGGGCGAGAGCAGCAGGCCGAAGAACGGATAGAGCACGCCCGCGGCGATGGGCACGCCAAGGCTGTTGTAGCCGAAGGCGAAGAGCAGGTTCTGCTTGATGTTTCGCATCGTCGCCCGGCTCAGGCGAATCGCGCGCACGATGCCGACCAGGTCGCCCTTGACCAGGGTCACGCCGGCCGATTCCATCGCCACGTCAGTGCCCGTACCCATTGCAATTCCAACCTGGGCGCTGGCAAGCGCGGGCGCATCGTTGATGCCGTCACCCGCCATCGCAACAAATCGATCCTCGTCCTGCAGTGCCTGAATTTGCTCGGCCTTTTCGTTGGGCCGAACATCGGCGTAAACATCATCGATACCAAGTTTCTTGGCAACGGCCATGGCCGTGGTCCGGCTGTCGCCGGTCAGCATGATGACCTCGAGGCCCTCGTCCTGCAGCGACCGAATCGCCTCGACGGCCGTCTCCTTGATCGGATCGGCGACCGCAACCAGGCCGACGGCCTCGCCCTCCACCGCCAGGAACACGGCGGTTCTACCCTGCCCTCGCAGGGTCTCGGCCCGATCGCTCAGGGTCGATAGTTCGATGTCCCTGGCCTTCATCAGCGCGGCGTTGCCGAGGGCAACTGGCTTGCCGTCGACCGATCCGGTCACCCCCTGGCCGGTCACCGAATCGAAGTCTTCGACATCGAGCAGGTCGAGGTCGCGCTCGCGCGCGCCGGCCACGATCGCTTCGGCCAGGGGGTGCTCGCTGCCTCGCTCGAGGGAGGCGGCGACCTGGAGCACCCTGGACTCATCGAAGTCGCCGAGAGCTTCGACGTCGGTCAGTTCCGGCTGGCCCTCGGTCAGGGTACCGGTCTTGTCCACCACCAGCGTGTCCACATCGCGCAGGGTCTGGATGGCTTCGGCATCGCGGAACAGCACGCCCATGGACGCCCCCTTGCCGCTGGCCACCAGCACCGACATGGGCGTGGCAAGACCCAGCGCGCAGGGGCAGGCAATGATCAGCACGGCGACGGCGTTGACCAGGGCAAAGGTCATCGCAGGATCCGGGCCCCAGATCGACCAGACGACAAAGGTGATCACCGCGCACAGGATCACTGCGGGCACGAACCAGGCCGCGACCCGGTCGACCAGGCTCTGGATCGGTGCGCGCGATCGGCTGGCCTTGGCAACCATCTGCACGATCTGGTTCAGGACGCTGTCCTGACCGACCTTGTCGGCCTCGATGATGAGCGAACCGCTGCCGTTGACGGTGGCGCCGATGACCTCGTCGCCGGCGGTCTTTTCGACCGGCACCGATTCGCCGGTCAGCATCGATTCGTCGACGGAGGATCGGCCCTCGATTACCTCGCCGTCGACCGGCACTTTTTCGCCGGGTCGAATGCGCAGCCGATCGCCGCGCTCGATCTGGTCGAGATCCACGTCTTCCTCGTTGCCGTCTCCATCGATTCGCCGGGCCGTGTTCGGGGCGAGCTCCAGCAGGCTCTTGATCGCCTGGCTGGTCGATGAGCGGGCACGCAGCTCCATGACCTGGCCGAGCAGCACCAGGGTGATGATCATTGCAGACGCCTCGAAATACACGCCGACCTGGCCGGACTCGCCGCGGAAAGAAGGCGGGAACAGGCCGGGCGCCGCCGTGGCCACAACGCTGTAGAGAAAGGCCACGGACACGCCCAGGCCGATCAGGGTGAACATATTCAGCGAGCGACGCTGGACGGACCGCACGCCGCGCACCAGGAAGGGCCAGCCGCACCAGAGCACCACCGGGGTCGCCAGGGCCAGCTCGAGCCAGGCCCGACTACGATGGGCAATCCATGCGCCGAGATCGACGCCCGGAATCATCCCGCCCATGGCCAGGACCATGATCGGCACGGTCAGCGCCACGCCGACCCAGAACCGCTTCGTCATATCGTCGAGTTCGGAGGTATCCTCAGCCTCCAGGGAAACCGTCTCCGGCTCCAGGGCCATGCCGCAAAGAGGGCAGTCATCGGGACCGGGCTCGCGCACCTCCGAGTGCATCGGACAGGTGTAGACCGTGCCATCGAAGCCGTCGGGCACGTTGTCGTAGCTCCCATCGCGCTCGGGCTGGGAGCCTTCGCCCCGGCAGCATTCGTCCTTGTGGTTAGCTTTCTCGTTCTGGTCCGTTTCGGTCATTCAACCTCCATGTTTGAAGTCTCTACCGTGCCACAGGCGATAGGCCGCCGGAAGCACGACTAGCGCCGAAAGCCAGACCGCGACCACGCCCCCGATCATCGGCGCGGCGATGCGCTGCATGACCTCCGAGCCAACTCCTGCGGTCAGCATCACCGGCAGTAATCCTAGAAAAACCGTCGCCTGGGTCATGGTGATCGGGCGCACGCGCCGGACCGCGCCGTCGAC
>Ga0207419_1000165_pt1 | contig 53216 bp, 48 predicted proteins | sample ElkSloMetagenome_4_FD_184723 | JGI IMG/M metagenome (GOLD analysis project Ga0207419, IMG submission 184723) | Hot spring microbial communities from Elkhorn Slough, Monterey Bay, USA - MD2A (version 2) | ecosystem: Environmental > Aquatic > Marine > Intertidal zone > Estuary: Microbial mat ...
CGTGCCGTCTCCGTCGTTTTACGGTGAGAGCAGTGCGTTGGGCGGGTTCCCCGAAAGTCACGCAACTGCCGAACCCGGAGGGCGGAGTAATCTGTGACTGAGTTGCAACAGTCGCACTTCTCAGTGTTAGTCCAGAATCCTCAGCAAAGATTGAAGTATAGAGCAGTTTTCCGCTACTCAGCATGACAAGTGTGAAGCCGCTTTCTCACCCTGCGGGGGTCAGCGAGCTGTGATGATTCGACGAAGTTACCCGTTGTCAGTTGTCTTTAATCAGTTCTAGCGTGTGGACTGATATTGAGTCTGTCTATCCCCGTTTTCCTGATCTGACAGACTGGGAGAGTTCTCATTTCTCTCAGTGGTACTGATAACTCTTTCTTCATCTTGTTTTAGGTGAGTCAGTATATTTGAGTTAGCAAACTGGGTATAACCACACCACGGCGTTTGCTTGATGCTAACTCACCGAATTAAGCGTTGTACGGGGATTGTAAAGCCTAGAGACGCTACCGAATATGGCTTGTGTCTCTGGGGGGTTGTAAGTGAAATTTGCCTAATCTTAAGATTCTAAAGCTTTAAGCTTTGGTTAATATTGACAGTATATACGAATTTCTTAACATTATGTTACCTGAACAGCATCGTCAAGCGATCGCTAAACTGCAACAAACCCTCGAACGACTCTCAGTTCAGTTAACAGAGGTGAATCCCGACAAAGCTACCCTGACAACGACTTTCAAACAAGCCCAACAGCTTTTAGAGAACATCCTGCAATTGGGGGATCAGGATGTAGACCCCTCGCTGGTATCACCTCTACAATCCTATTTAACAGAAATTCACAAACAGATGCGACTTTTGGAGATGGATTTTCGCTTTCTCCAAACCTCTCGTCAGAATACAACCCTGCAAACTCGGCAAACTCAAATGCGATCGCGTATTGCTACCCTGATGAGCTATTGTAAGTCTTTGTTAGACAAATAGTAGCATTGGCGAATGAAGTCTCTATCTCATCTTAACAAATCTAGAACTCTATCTGTCGGATTTGTTATTTTTGGCGTTGTGGTGCGTTTGGTTCAGTATCTTAGTAATCGCTCTTTGTGGTTTGATGAAGCTAACTTAGCTTTAAATATTGTTAACCGTTCCTATCTACAATTACTCGCTCCCCTCGATAATAATCAAGCTGCACCTCCTGGCTTTTTGTGGATTGAAAAGTTATCGATTCAAATTTTGGGAAACAATGAATATGCACTGAGACTTTTTCCTTTGATCGCCGGAATTGTCTCTCTTGTCGCTTTATTTTTCTTTGCTGAACGTTATGCCTCTCAATGGGCGACACCGATAGCGATCGCTCTGTTTGCCAGTTTACCTTATATTGTTTATTATGGCACAGAACTCAAGCAATATTCCAGTGATATTATGATTGCCTTATTGCTGAGTTTATTATTAGTTCCTGTCCGCTATAAGATTCTCAGTTATTCTCAACTTTTAGGATTATCTCTAGTTGGAGGAGTTGCAATTTGGATTTCTCATCCCGCTATATTTACTCTCGGTGGACTCGAACTTGCTTATCTAATTACTGCGCCTCATCGAGAACGGAAAGCAATTTTATTCAATCGGATTCCTGTTTATTTAACTTGGCTTCTCAGTTTTGGTTGTCTATATTTTCTAACCATTAGCAATACCATAAACAACGATAATCTTGTTGACTCTTGGAAAGCTAGATATCCTCAATCTCCCCTTGATTTGCTCTGGTTACTGGATGCTTTCGGTCGATTTTTCTATAGACCGTTAGGGTTTATTGGTATTGTTGATGGTGTAGCTATTTTAGCATTTGTTGTGGGTTGCGTTGCTTGTTTTCGTCGAAATCGAATAATTTTCATGACGTTAATGGCGCCGACTGTGGCTACCTTAATCGCCAGTTATTTACATCAATATCCTTTCCGTGAACGTTTAGTTTTATTTCTGACACCTTTTTTCCTAATTTTAATTGCAGAAGGAATCGTTTTTCTCTTGTCTTCACCCCTGAAGAAAAAATGGATAAAAGGATTAGGTACTGTTATGTTAGTTGTGCTACTTACTCATCCCACTAGCTACTCAAGTCGATTAATTTTTCAGCCGGAACTTAAACAAGAATTTCGATCTGTTATAGAATACGTTCAATCTAATCAACAGCCTAGTGATCAAATTTATGTCTATTTTAAAGGTATTAGTCACATGAAATATTATGCGCCAAAATTAGGCTATTCTCAAACTGATTATAGTTTAGGAACCTATGAACTTCCCGATGAAGGTGAAATTTCATCTCAGGAGTGGGAACGATACCAACAAGAGTTTGAACCCTTTCGAGGTCAAAAACGAGTTTGGATTATCTTTAGGGTTGATGACTCAGAAACAGAAACATTATTATCTTATCTGAATACAATAGGTCGTCAAATTGAGATTTACAAACAAAAAGGAGCGTTTGTCTGTTTATACGATTTGAGTTAAAGAAGAAAGAGATTTTTTTACCTGAGTCTCAATGTTTAGTTAAATTCACTATCTAAACGATATTCTCGAAAGTTTTCCTGAGCATTTCCATTAATTTTTAAGATGGCGATAGATTTGTCTTGAGGAGTTTTAACAACATAATACCAAGTAAACCCTGTGCGATCATTAATGACTTGTAAAAGTTCAGGTCTTCCGAGAAATGCAGCTTGAATTGCTTGTTCATATTCTTTAGCAACAAAAGTTCGATCAAAGCCATTATCTTTATTATAAGTTCCCCAAGAATTATAACTCCAAATAACGGTTTTATCTTCAGTATCGGGTAAATACAAAGTCATGTTATTGACAAAGGATAATTTAACCACACTTTGAATCAGTTCATGCAAAGAAATCGGTACATTATTACGAGGTGGAGTAGTAATTTGACTAACTTGTTGCACCCATTTAGTTTGTAACTTTTGCATTTGTTCAGCCGCAATTTCTTTAAAAACTTGACTCCGATGAACGGTAATGCGATTATTGATTACAGAAAGAGCCGCAATTAAGGCGGAAAATACCGAAACTAATCCCACCATATAAAGCAGATAAGTTGTTTTAGGGGCTTCAGGAACAACGTTAGAACTCTCTATATCAGGATGGCGTTGTAGAGAACCTATCGCTCTCACAATTTCTTGAATTCCTAATACAAAAGTAATCGCCACTCCAAAAATACTTAAGACTACACTCGCCCAAAATATCCCCGTTAAAACGGCTTCAACTTTAGCACTAAAAATATCCCAGTTGAGAATTTCGTCAAAAATTCCTAAGACAACCAAAGTTGCACCCACCAATAAGAGGGCAATTGTCGTTGCTACGGTAAACGATAATATTTTAATGCGTCGTCTCATTGATTAATTCTCCGATTAAAATCGCTCTAAAATAAAGGTTAAGATTTTTCAGACTGATCAAAAATGAATGTTATGTTACATCCTATAGTGACTATAGGTCTAAAAAACAATGACTGGACACGAACTTTTGTTACTGGGAGTGCTTCTGTTACCCGGTATGGCATTGTCAATCTTAATTATCGGAACATTTGCGGCTGGAGGTTAATCCAGCATTTAACGAGGGAGGCGGATGTCTCCCTTTAAACTCACTTAAATTGTCAAGCACTTTTAACGCCTCAGAGTGATTACGCGGTCAATCACGCACCCAACTTAATTTTATTACAATTTTAACCTAGAATTAAAATTCGGCTGAGTTTTTCTGAGATTTTCAGTGGGGGAGATTCTGATCTTTTCTCACCTTCTCAAAATTCATAGCCGATCAAATTTGGATGGAAGTTACCCAATTTTGATCGGGCTAGATGACTATTCTAGCTGATTAGAATCGCGATTGGAAAGCGTCTTTTCAATACCGGATCAGCAACCTCGTTATAAACTAACAATTCCTCGCTTCACAGCAGCGATCGCTGAGTGATAAATCAGATAACAAAGATTAATTTCATCGTCTTAAACCGTTTACAAAATTACTCTAAACTCTAATACTTATATAAGAAGAAGATTATAACTATTGATGCGGATTTTACTAAAGTCTAACTTCTTTCAGTGCTTCTTCAATAACTTCATTACTAACACCATGACGTTTTAAACTGGCAATTAAGGCAGATATAGTATCCCCTTCTAAACACTCAAGATTGTCTCGAAGTCCTTGCCCAATATAGGCACGAATGAGGGGTTGATAAGAGGATAGGCGTATAATAATAATGCTATTGAAGTTTTTTTAGGTACTAGGGAGCTAAAATATGAGCATTGTCCCACGCGGAATGTCTATCACTGAAGCTTATCGGCTTTATCGGGATGGTAACTTATTAGTTAACAGAAAGTATCAAAGAAAATTGATTTGGTCAGTTCCTGAAAAAGAGAAGCTAATTGGAAGTATTTTGAAAGGATATCCAATCCCTTTAATTTTGCTGGCTGAACGTCCTCAAGTTCATGGGAGTGGAAAGTATGAGATCATAGATGGTATGCAGCGACTTAACGCTATTTGTGATTTTATTGAAAATGGATTCTCATTTCAGGGTAAATATTTTGATCTTAACGAATTCTCTTATGCCAAACAATTAGCCGACGAAAAAAAATTTCAATTTACAGAAAATTCTGATAATTTATCTAGAAAAGAATGTTCAAAAATTTTAGATTATCAACTGGCAGTAACTATCTATACTGCAATGAATGAAAGTGACATAACAGAGGTTTTTGGAAGAATAAATTCTGGTGGAAAGCAATTAAGTAATCAAGAGAGACGACAAGCAGGTGTAACAGCACCATTTGCAGAAGTAGTTCGTACGATTGCTATGAAACTGCGTGGAGATGATACTCCGAAAACACTTCGCCTATTTGAGATGCCACAGATTAGCATTGATTCTAAAAAGACTCAAAACTATGGGATTAAAGCAGAAGATACTTTGTGGTGCAAGCAAGGAATTCTTCGCATAAATCAACTGCGTGATAGTGAAGATGAAGATATGATTGCAGATATTGCAGCGTCGATCTTGCTGTCTGAACCTTTGGCAAAAAGCTCAAATTTATTAGATAAGCTTTATGATGATAACAGCGAAGATTTTAAGCGTATTGAAAAATCTCTTGCTACTTATGGAGCAGACAGAATAGAAGAAAATATTGTAAAAACTTTTTCCGTACTTTCAGAAACTATTGAATCCTATAGCTTAGAGAATAAGTGCTTGGTAAATATTGTAAATCCGGGGTACAATCCAATACCACAGGCATTTTATACGATTTTTATGGCTTTTTTTGATCTGGTTATAGAGTCTGAACTTCTACCTGCTGATCCTCAAGGAATTATGCAAGCACTTAAAAATCTTCAAAAGAAATTAGATATAAGCCGTGGTTATAAAACAATCAAAGGACGTAAAACGAATATTAATCAAACTAAAGGACTGATACAAGAATTTTTTGTCAAAAAAGATACATCATCTTTAGGACAAGGTGCTGAGTTAATACAAGAATTTAAAAATTCCTTACTTCGTTCTCGGATAGAAACTACAAAGTACGAGTGTAAACAAGGTTTGCTCGATCTATCACAGAATAGGAAGCTAAATAATGATTTGCTGCAAAAACTTGTTAACACAATTTGTGGAATTGCAAACTCGAATCCCGAAACTGATGGATATATATTTTTAGGAGTAGCTGATAAAAAGCCAGATGCAGTAAGAATTAAAAGTTTAGATAAGATTAACCCCATGGAAATCAACGGTAGATATATTGTAGGGATTGATAGAGAAGCAATATCTCTAGGCAAAAAGTTAGAGGACTACGTTGAATTATTAATTAAGACAATCCGCCAATCCGATTTAACAGAACCTTTAAAAACTCAAGTTCTAGCAAAAATTGATACTATAAATTATAAAGGACACTCTGTAATTAGAATTAATGTTCCATCACAAAAAGATGTTTCGTTTGTAGGTGAAAAAGCATTTACCAGAGAGAATTCTTCAACAATAGAAGTAACAGGGCCAAGATTAGTGGCTATTAGTCAACTTTTTCAAAAATAATTTATTCGTCCATGTTAGCGGATGATTGTTCTCGAAGAGGTTAGAATAATTGGGCTGAACGGTTACGATCGTTGTTGCTATACCGACTGAACACAACTCTCAAGTCTGAGATGATGAAAGCTGGATTATTTTTGACGGGTCTTGTTATGTCTCCTCTACAACAGATTAAACAATTCAAACACTACGCTTGGGTTTCCCTGCTGTTGTGGCTGTTGATAGTCGCACCCGCCCAGGCTGCTGTGTTGCTGCGTATTGCAGTCACCGAAGATGCGAATCAAGTCAAAGTGGGAAGTTCGACTCAAGCGGTTGTCCGCAACGCCAATGGTCAAACATTAGGACAAATTTCTCCCCAAGGCGGGCTGGTTGCACAACCCAAATCCGGTAATATTTCTTTAGGTCAATGGCAAGGCAGTCAACTCTGGATCGAACCCACAGGAAATGGTCATGTTTGGATTGGTGAGGGTTGGTATCGGGGCCGGGTGTTATTGGTGGCTGACGATGGCGGAATTACGGCGATTAACTATGTTGATATCGAACAATATCTTTACAGCGTATTAGGGTCAGAAATGGATGGAGGTTGGCCGACTGAAGCCTTAAAAGCCCAAGCTGTAGCTGCCCGAACTTACGCCCTGTACAAGCGAGAACGCAGCAACGGGGTTTATGATTTGGGAGATGATCAAATGTGGCAGGTTTATAAAGGGTTAGCGACTGAATCTGGGGGAACTCAAGCCGCAGTCAACTCAACCGCCGGACAAGTTCTCACCCATAACGGTCAAATTATTTTAGCGGCCTTTCATTCGTCCTCGGGCGGACATACGGAAAATGTGGAGGATGTTTGGGATGATGCTTTGCCCTATTTGCGGGGTGTACCCGACTATGACAAGGGTTCGCCTGTGTTTGAGTGGACGAGAACGTTTTCTCAAGCTGACTTGTCTGGGCGCATTTCTGGGGTCGGTAAAGTCGTGTCGATGACTCCTGAACAAACAACGGCGTTTGGAAGTATTTTGTCAATGAAAGTGGTCGGTGAGGGGGGGACTCGCACGATGACGGGAGAAGCAATTGCCGCTGCTTTAGGACTGAGAAGCACTCGTTTTCGCGTTAACCGTCAACCCAATTCGACTAACTTTACGATTGTTGGGCGAGGTTTTGGACATGGAGTGGGCTTGAGTCAATGGGGGGCTTATAATTTGGCTAGGGCCGGATACACTTATTATCAAATTCTGATGCACTATTACCAGAATACGAGTTTGGCAAAAATTCGAGTGGAGTAGTTGAGGGATGTTCGGCTTTGAGTTTTCTGCGAATGCGGCTGAGTCGTGAATCATTCAAATGGCTGATGTATTGACGTTGACGCTACTTGATCCACAGGATAAAACTCCTCAAAAACAGTGGAAATTTGAGGATCAGTCTGTGATTGAGATCGGACGGGCTTCAGATAATCAGGTTGTGATTGTTGATCCGTTGGTGTCTCGTTATCATCTCCAACTTCGTAAACTGAGTGAGAATCCCCTCAAATGGATGTTAGTGAATAAAGGGACAAATGGCACTTTTGTCAATGGGGTGCTAACTTCTCAAGCTGTTGTCACAGAGGGGATTTTAATTGAGTTAGCAAAAGGTGGCCCGCTACTTCAACTCAACTGGCAATTCATTCGTCCGGTTTCCATCCCCAATACTTCCGGTTGTTCTCACGCCGGAAACCCACCCAACAATTTATTTTGTATTCATTGCGGTTTACCCATTCATATTGAACGCAGTATCCGCAATTATCACGTTTTAAGAACGTTAGGACAGGGAGGAATGGGAACAACAACCCTGGCTTGGAATGCGGAGTCGAGTTTACCTCAAACTTTGGGTCAGATCCGAATTCCGGCGTTGGTAGTTCTCAAAGAAATGAATGCAGACATGGCACAAATTGCCAAAGCCCAAGAACTCTTTGAACGAGAAGCCCGTACTCTCAAAGGGTTAAACCATGAGGGAATTCCTCAGTTCTATGACTTTTTTGTGGAAGAGGGGAAAAAATATCTGGCGATGGAAATGGTTCATGGTCAAGACCTAGAAAAGATCGTACAGCATCGAGGGCCAGTTACTCCTCCACAGGCGATTAATTGGATGATCCAAACCTGTGAGGTGTTAGGCTACCTTCATGTTCAAGATCCGCCCATTATTCATCGAGATATTAAACCCGCAAATTTGCTATTACGAAATCTAGATCAACGGATTGTTGTCCTTGATTTTGGGGCGGTTAAGGAGATTGGAACGCCTCCGGGAACCCGTATTGGGGCAGAGGGATATAGCGCCCCCGAACAGGATCGAGGACAACCTCTGACTCTTTCTGATCTTTATGCGATCGGTTCGACACTAATCTTTTTATTAACTGGTGAAAGTCCCTTAAACTTTTATGGAAAACGGGGCGGTAGCTACGGTTTTAACTTAGAAAGCGTTCCTACAATTACCCCTGAACTGCGAACTGTGATTGAACGAGTCACAGAATATCGACCTCGCGATCGCTACCCCGATGCCCAACACCTTTGTCAAGCTTTACGAGACTGTTTGAATTGACTGATTAATTCAGTTTATTAATCAGATGAGTGAATTTGATGTTTGTGATCGTTTTACCGATTCAAACACGACTCGAAATACCTCAAAATCAAGCTATTAAATGGCGATTTCTTGATATTGAGATGTTTTGATACTTAGTCTTCGTCCCAACCTTCTACGGCAAGGAGTTCGCTAATCGGATCTTGCATGGAAAAACCAAACTCTAACAGTTCTTTTTTCCAGTATTTCCACTCGTCGCCATAGAGAAATGCTATCTTCCAAAGGCGGTCGGTGGGCTTGATTATATCGGATTTCACGAGGGAATCCACCTGACGTTTAAGTTTCTCCATCTGGTGTATAACCTGTTGGCTCATAATACCTCTTTAGTTGTTTAAGTCTTGGTTTTCTTTTGTTGTTCTTCCCAATGCTTTTGTGTGAGTGCTTGAGAGTTTAGTTACGCATAAACTGTAGATTTTTTGGGAAGTCATCTACCTACATCATAAGATAACATACTTAATTTAAAATTGTGTTATTTATGGCACAAAAATTAAATTTCTCCGGCAATAATTCCCCTTCAACACAGAACTTTTCCCAAACCCCTTTATAACCCCAGCTTAATGGATTAGATGAAGTTATCAAACTTTTCCCTTAAGTTCAGGATTTTAAAAGTTGCTCACTAATTTGGCTTTCTTCAAAACCCAGCCTAAGAGACGCTCTTGAGTTACGAGAATATCAGCCGTTCCCTCCATACCCGAATAGATACTGTACTGATGATCGTCTTTCACCAAGTACGAGCTTTCGGGTTGAATCAGAACTTCATAATATGCTTTAGACGTTTGACGAGCAGAGGCTTGAGGGGCATTGCCGTTGAGGGAGATTCGTTTTACCCTTCCTTTCAATATACCATATTCTTGAAAAGGATAAACAGCAATTTGTAAATGAACTTGTTGATCGATCTCTATGCGGGAAATATCCTTTTCCGCAACCCACGCCAAAAACACCAGAGGAACTTGAGTCGGAACGATCTGAGCAATAATTGTATCTGACTCTACGACTTGACCGGGTTTGGGAAGATTGAGTTGAATAATCGTCCCGGCTTGAGGGGCGCGAATGGTACTATGCCCAATCAGGCTGGTGATTTGTTCAAGTTGGCTTTGAGATTGAACAAACTCCTTTTGCACCTGCCATCGCTGTTTGAGAAGGGTTCGCCGTTCCTGAGCAAATTCTTGAGCGACTTCAGGAGTTGACTTCGTTAGCTCCACCACTGCTAATTCTACCGACAAATCATCCAACTTTTGACGCGATCGCCGAGAAGTTTTAGATTCTAATGTCGTCAAAATTTGCAGATCGAGGGTGGTGACATATTGATCGAGTTGATCGAGTTCTTGTTTCAACTGTGTGAGTTGCGCTTGGAGATTACGCTTTTGAGTCAACAGCAAAGATTGATTCACGTAAGCGATCACTTCTCCTTGTTCGAGCGGTTGATTTTCCCGAACTACAATTCGTTCTACAATACCGCTCGTTGCTGCCGAAACCAGTTCAACATCTCCTTCCGGTTGAGCCACTACAGGCACTCTCACACTGGGAGTATAGCGGATAAAACCCGCTAGCACAACAGATCCCCCAAAAGTTCCCAACAATAACAGTCCCGCCCACTGTGTCCAGCGACCAATTGGCGGTAAAAAATCATCACTATCGAGAGGTTCAAGTTCTATCGGTTGGAAGTTGGAAGCCATAACACAGGAAACACCTGAAAAGAGCAATCCAAAAAAGCAGTTCTAGACGCGGAGCAAACCCTAATCACTGAAACTGATAGGACTCGATTTTACATCTATCCGAAGATAGACGACTCCCGAAGCGAGCAGTTGTCCAAAAATTAGCATTCTGACAAATCTTAACGTGATTTTGAGCAATCTACTAGAAATCTCAGGATTTACCTGTTAGTATAGTCGCAACTTCTCAGGCTGAAGTCAATCCTTAGATTAATTCTCTGGGGTTTAAAGTCTGAGGTGAATGACATAAAAGCACAATCTATCTGTTGTTTCAAGGACATTGACCATGGCAGAAAACAAGACCAAGAAACTATTCACTGAGATCTCTTCTGAAGAATCTTCCACTATCAATGGTGGTTCTCACTACGACTACTATCACTACCATAAATCTGACTATCACCACAATAAATCCCACCACCACCATCATCATCATCACGATTATCATTACTACCCCGCTTACCACAGCGGATCTCCCCGTTATTGCTACTAATTTCCGCGCTTCGGTGCTGTACGCGATACAACTTCAGTTTTGATACTTAGTCCTACCAAAAGCGCCCGTAAGTTGCGGGTGTTTTTTTACAGTTATCAGTAACCAGTAACCCGTTTTGACTTTGGCTTTTGGCTAATTGCCTATTGCCTTTTAACTGGTGACTCTCTTGCACAAACTTTACTCATAATTGCGAAGTCCGTAATAAAGTAACTGCTGAACCCGAAGGGTGACTGTAAATTTCCTCTTGCCTTTTCTATGAAATATCCGGTTGTTTTACAACATAGCGAAGAAGACTGTGGGGCGGCTTGTCTGGCAACTGTAGCTAAATATTACGGACGCACCTTTACCCTTCCCCATTTGCGATCAGTCTCCGGTACGGGTCAACAGGGAACCACTTTGCTTGGACTCAAACAGGGCGCAGAAGCGGTTGGGTTTAACGCTCGACCTGTCCGGGCTGACCCTGATATTTTAGATGAAATTGATCAAGTTCCTCTACCTTTAATTATCCACTGGAAAGGGTATCATTGGGTAGTATTATACGGCTACCAACGTCAAAATTATATTATTGCCGATCCCGCTTTGGGAATACTTCAAGTTTCTAAAGAAGAATTAGCCGCTGGATGGAATGACTGGGTTTGTTTATTAATTGAACCGGATCAAGAACGGTTTTTCCTACAAACTAGCGATCAAATTACTAATTTATGGCGATGGATTAAACGGGGTTGGATTTATCGTCAGGTTCTGATTCAAGTTTTTGCAATTAATATTGTTCTGGGTTTACTGGCTCTAGGTTCTCCGTTTTTAATTCAAATTATTACTGATGAAGTTTTAGTTCGAGAAGATTTACAACTGCTGCGATCTATTGTAATTGCAGTGGTGATTATGAATATATTCAGTAGTGCTTTAGGCTTAGTACAATCTAACTTAATTATTCACTTTTCTCAACGTTTAGAACTGGGATTGGTGATGGAATTTGGGCGAAAAATGTTACACCTTCCCCTTAGTTACTACGAAACACATCGGGGAGGCGATATTGTTAGCCGTCTCAAAGATATTCAAGAACTCAATCAATTTGTCTCCCAATTTATTGTTAGTTTACCCAGTCAGCTTTTAGTGGCAATTGTTTCTCTCCTTGTCATGCTCGTTTATAGCATTCCCCTGACTATTGCCGCTTTAATCATCGGGGGATTAATGGTTTTATCAACTTTAGCGTTACTCCCCACATTACGACAAAAAACACGTCAGTTCTTTGCAGTCGAAGCCGAAACTCAAGGTATTTTAGTTGAAACCTTTAAAGGTGCCTTAACCCTGAAAACCACAAACAGCACCCCGGAATTTTGGGAAGAATTTCAAACGCGCTTCGGACGACAAGCAAACCTCGCCTTTAAAACCACTCAAATTGCAATTCTCAATGATATTTTTTCTGGGTTAGTTAGTGGAGTTGGCGGTGTTGCGTTACTTTGGTTTGGGAGTAGAATTGTGATTACAAATAACCTCAGTATTGGTCAACTCCTCGCCTTTCTCACCCTCCAACGAAACATTACTATTTTTGTGAGTTCTATTGTTGGGTTTACAGATGACTTAACTCGGGTACAAACCGTCACTCAAAGATTAGCTGACGTAATTGATGCTACTTCCGAAGGCTTGGAAACCGACAATCAAAAACCCTCAGCCTATATTCCCCCCAACGCTGACATTAACTGTAATAATATCACCTTTCATTACGGCGGACAAGTTAATTTACTCGATAAATTTTCCGTTGTCTTTCCCGGTGGGAAAACCATTGCATTAATTGGACGTTCGGGGTGTGGGAAAAGTACCCTCGCCAAATTAATTGCAGGTTTGTATCCCCTACAATCCGGTAATATTAGATTAGGGATGTACAATCAACAAGATTTATCCCTCGACTGTCTGCGTCAACAGGTGATATTAGTTCCTCAAGATGCCCATTTTTGGAGTCGTTCAATTATTGAAAACTTCCGCTTAGGACATCCCGGAATTCCCTTTGAAGCAATTGTTCACGCCTGTAAAATCTCGGGTGCGGATGAATTTATTAGTCAACTTCCTGAAAAATATCAGACCATTTTAGGGGAATTTGGCGCCAATATTTCCGGTGGACAACGACAACGATTAGCCATTGCCAGAGCGATTGTAACCAATCCTTCTCTCTTAATTTTAGACGAATCAACCGCCAGTTTAGACCCCCTCAGCGAAAGCGAAATACTCTCTCGACTCCTGCAACAGCGGCGGGGAAGAACGACCATTTTAATTAGTCATCGACCCCGAGTTATAAACCAAGCGGACTGGATTATATTATTAGAAAACGGTCAACTCAAACTTCAGGGAGAATTATCGAAATTACAATCACTTCCCGGCGAACACCTCTATTTTTTAACCCCTTAATTATCGGAAGGATAGAGCATCAGCACAGATGACTCTCCTAGCAACTCAAATGATTATTCTATTGCTGTCTGTCTACTATCTTCTTGAGGAGGATGTTGATTGACTTGTACCCAGAAACGTCGAGTTGAGCGAATTGAATCTTCTTGATTATAGCGGTTATCATTGAGGTCAAGGCGATCGCAGGTGGCTCTACCTATCTGAGTAATTCCGATAATATTAGTACCATCTGCTGTCCAGACAAAATGATCTGACCATCGTTGTTGACGAGGGTTGAATAAGGGAACAGTTTCTCCAGTTTCCGAATCAAATCCTGTTGTAAAATTATAACGACGTTCATTGCAGCGACGACAGGCTAAAGCTAGATTTTCGGGTTGATCGGAACCTCCTAGAGAACGGGGAATAATGTGATCAATAGTAAAACGAGATGCGCTAAGTTTTTCGGGAGAATGGCAATATTCACACAAGTAATTTGCTCGTTGTCGAATCAATTCTCTTGTGGCTTGGTCAATGGTCATTTTTGAGCCACTAACATTGCATTAATGTGAGTAAAAATCCGATCAAGTTCTCCAATGGCGTCGAGTTCTGTACTTTCTTCAAACGTGAGAGAATCTGCTTTTTTCTTGTCAAGAAGTTTTTCCATGCGTTCTTGAAGTTCATCGCTGAACTTGAATAGATTAATCTGATCCATTTGCTCAATTCTAATCTTTCCCAGGAGAGCAGAAGGTTTAACAACAGTAGCAGTCATAGGACAGTTAAGGATATTGAGTGAGTGCAGAGAATAGCTATATTGAAATTTTAAACGATTTTTGCTAATCAAGCGATCGCATTATTTTTATAAAGTCCGTCCTTTTAGGGGGCTATCTACGTTCGGTTGCTATCCGCGAGAAAGCCTTGGGAGAAAACCATCCCGATGTCGCCATCACCCTCAACAACTTGGCATTATTCTACACCTTCCAAGGACGCTACAGTGAAGCCGAACCCCTATTTCAACGTTACCGGGAACTGCTGAAAAAGCAAAGGTGATTTTGCACCGTTATGGTCTGCGGGTTTTAACTCCCGGAAAAGCGGCGGAATTTAGGAGGATAAATCTCTTTAACTCAACTTCACTGAAACGGGATTTTGTTGGTACTCGGTTAACAATAAACCATATTCCAACCCCTCGACAACCGCTTGATAAGACGCATCTAAAATATTTGTAGAAACGCCAACTGTTGTCCACCGTTTCTGACCGTTACTCGACTCAATTAATACCCGAGTTTTAGCAGAAGTTCCCTCTCTCCCATCCAAAATTCTCACTTTATAATCAGTCAGTTGAAATTGAGCAATACTCGGATAAAAACTCAATAACGCCTTTCTTAACGCCGAGTCTAACGCCGAAACCGGGCCGTTTCCTTCGGCTGAAGCGAGGATTTCTTCTCCATTTACCGTGACTTTTACCGTTGCCAAAGAATTACTCATGTCTTCGGTTCGTTTGTCACAATGAACTTGAAACCCTTTAATTTCAAACAACGTTTTTCGAGACCCCAACGCCTCCCGCATCAACAACTCAAAACTTGCTTCGGCTGCTTCAAACTGATAACCCTGATGTTCCAATTCTTTCATCCGTTGCAAAATTTGCCGACAAGTGGGATGATCGCGATCAAGTTCAATCCCAAAACTTTGCGCCTTGACCAAAACATTACTTAAACCCGACTGCTCAGAAATCACAATTCGCCGTTTATTTCCCACCGTTTCCGGTTCAATATGTTCATAAGTTAGGGGATTTTTCTGCACGGCTGACACATGAATTCCCCCTTTATGAGCAAACGCCGACAACCCCACAAAAGGCGCGTGTTCATCAGGGGCGAGGTTCACTAATTCACTCACTAACCGACTGGTTTCTGTCAGCTTCAAAATTTGGTCTTCCCCAATGCAAGAATAACCGAGTTTAAGTTGTAAATTGGGAATAACCGTACAAAGATTAGCATTTCCACAGCGTTCACCATAACCATTCATCGTCCCCTGAACCATTCTCGCCCCTGACCTCACCCCTGCTAATGCGTTCGCCACAGCCGTCCCGGAGTCATTATGGGTGTGAATGCCAATTTGGGGAAGACTCTCTAAATTCCAACTCGCCAGCACTTCGACAACTTGGTGAGTAATTTCGCTAATTTCATGGGGAAGGGTACCGCCATTAGTATCACAAAGCACTAACCATTCAGCACCCGCCCTCGCTGCGGCTTCTAGAGTTTTGAGGGCGTATTCCGGGTTTTGTTTGTATCCATCAAACCAGTGTTCAGCATCATAAATCATTCGTCGCCCTTGAGAGATCAGAAACTCGATGGAGTCTCCTATCATGGCTAGATTTTCATCCAAGCTGGTCTTCAAACCTTCTGTAACGTGTAAATCCCAGGATTTTCCAAAAAGTGTCACCCAACGAGTTCCGGCTGACAAAATTGGTTTAAAAGCGGGGTCAGTAGCGGCAGTCGTTCCGGGTCGGCGAGTTGAACAAAATGCCACGATTTCCGCTTGGGTGAGGGGTTCTTCTTGCAGTCGCCAAAAAAACTGCACATCTTTGGGGTTTGCACCGGGCCAACCGCCTTCGATAAACGGTATTCCTAACGCATCCAGACGGTAAGCAATGCGGAGTTTGTCTTCGATAGACAGAGAAATTCCTTCTCGTTGGGCGCCGTCTCGCAGCGTGGTATCGTAAATCCAGCAGGTGGGTTGAGTCATGGCGGTTTGATCAGTAGTCATGGGGTTTATGAGGGTGAATCAACACAGCTTCAACTCACCCCTCAAGTGACCAGTCTTGATTGATAGCCTAGCCGTGATTTTGTGATTCGCTTGAATAGGTGGGGGTTGAGTTGTCTCTTTTGTTTGAGTTATTGTTGAAGACTCAGTTTTCCTATTATCTAATTTTCCCCCCTGGTTTTGTCTAGTCTTTTTAGCAATTTTTTTGAAGTAAGAGTTCTGCTAAAAGTTGGTAAAATTCTAAAAAGAATCTAAAAAAATGGGTAGCATCACAAAAGGAGAACACTTTTATGGTTAGTATTCAGGTTCAAGGGAAAACGATCACTTGCGATCGCGGTGAAAATTTACGTCAGGTTTTGCTGAAAAATGGGATTGATCTCTACAATAGTCAGGCTTCTGTGATTAACTGTCGGGGCTTGGGGACTTGTGGAACCTGTGCGGTGGAGATTGTTGGGGAAGTCTCTGAACCGCAGTGGCGAGAAAAAACTCGATTGTCACTTCCGCCTCACTCTCCCCAAACCACTCGCCGTCTCGCTTGTCAGGTGAAGGTGTTGGGAGATATTAAAGTGAGAAAATACGATGGATTTTGGGGGCAAGGATCAGAAACCGTTTGGACAGAAACATAGTCTAGTCACAGATTACTCCGCCCAACGGGTACTCTGCGCGCGTGGGCTTCGCCCAACACCAGTTGCTTTAAGTCGGGGAACCCGCCCAACGCACTGGTTCACCGTACAACGACGGAGACGGCACGGACCGTTGGTCAGATTGTCCCATTTGTGATTGATTTTCGGAATTTGGGTTAATTTTCAAATTTTCTTTGATTTCTGAATCGATTTTACGATACAGTGTCTCCAGAGATTTTCAAACTGATTTGAGATCGGTCGCTAATGCACAGATCCATTTCAATCGTTAACAAAATTGGAGACACACAAATGGGTACGGCTACTTTTATTCAAGATGAAGCTGAATTGGATTTGCTGCTGAAAAATGAGTCATTATTGGTTGTAGACTTCACCGCAACTTGGTGTGGGCCTTGTAAAATGATCGCCCCTTTTATGGATCAACTCGCTGAGGAGTATAGCGATCAAATCAAAGTGTCCAAGTTAGATCTTGATTCTAACAAGGGCATTGCTAAACGATTTTCGATTAGAAGTATTCCGGCGGTCTTGTTCTTCAAAGAAGGGGAATTGAAAGAGACGGTGATCGGGGCGAAGCCCTACGAAAACTTTAAGAGTGTAGTTGCTGGACTGTTGTAATCTAAAATGGTCTCAGGTGCGACGACTTGTTGATGTCTCATTACTGATCATTTTCCTCCGTATCTTCGGAATTTTAATTCTCCTCAACTTCGGAATCTTCAGTTGATTCTGTTTCGGTTTCAGGAGAACGAGTAAAACTTTCATAAACGGTTTTAGAAATATTCCGAATCAGAGATTCAGCCGCCGAATCATCATCATTTCGTTCCACTAAAACCGCCAATAAATACCGCTTTCCATTGGGTAAATCAATTAAACCGACATCACCCGAAACTGATTTTAAATTCCCCGTTTTATGAGCGATAATCGCACCTCGACCTAAGCCACTCGCCAGGAGAGAATCATTTTCGGTTTTCTCCATAATTCTAAAAATGCGATCGCGAGATTTCATCGAAACCAATCCACCTTGATTGAGTTGAGTCAATAAATTTACTAAGTCTTTGGGTGTTGTTTTATTCGTTCCTCTTAAATCTGGAAGTACATCTCGAATCACAGTATTGTGTAAACCCCAATCGAGAAACTTTTGATTGATAAATTCCGCTCCCCCTAAGCGTTCAATCAACATATTCGTTGCGGTATTATCACTAATCACAATCATTTTAGTTGCCGTTTCTAAAGCCGTGTATTCAGTTCCCGCCGATTGATATTGCATATCTCCCGACCCTCCAGCGATATGCTGATCCTCCATTGTCAAGACTTCATTGAGACTAATTTTACCTTCGTCAACGGCTTGAAAAAATGCAACTAAAATCGGCACTTTAATCGTACTTGCTGCGGCGAAAGCAGATTCACTATTAATATCAACATAGCCGCCTGTATCCAAATCAACTAACAATACCCCCGGTTTTAAATCCGAATTTTCAGGCGTTAAAGCTAAAATTTGTTGTTTAACGGTTTTAATTTCTTGGTTGAGTTGAACCGATAAAGGAAGTGTTTCTACACCGACAGGCGTTGGTGTCGCCTCCAGTTGACTTTCAAGACCTAAATTGGCGTTAGAAGTCGCCGCAGACGATCCCAACCGTCCCAAAGAACTTAATACCGACAACACCGTACCCGAAATTACCCCAATTCCCACACCCAAAATGAGTAAACGCGCCCCATAAATCATCGGTGAAAATCGACGTTTCGGCTTTTTAGTCACTCGGGGACGAGCATAAACCGGAGACTGGGAAGATAGCGTTGAAGAAGGGGAACTCAGCGGACGACGACTGAGACTCCTAGACGGAGGAGGAGCGGGTAAATTAGGGTTTCTACGATTATTCGTAATCAGAGGCGTTATCGGCGAACCAGAAGTCTGACGAGGGCGGTTGCGCCGGGAAGGAGGAGTTCTAGGATGTTGCTGTTGTTGTTCACGAGTTTGTTGTCGCTGGCGTAGTTGAGAGACTAACGGTTTTAAAGACTCAGCCGTTTGTGACGCATCTCCCAAAGGGAAACCAGAGGGTGAATTTGGCGACTTAGACGATTTGAACCGCCCAAACGGTTTCATCAAGCCATTCAAGAAGCGAAACGGCTGAGATGAACTTGTTCGACGCTGACGACGGCGACGGCGAGAAGTCGGCTGAGATCCATTGCGAGATTGGGACTCCCGAGATCGAGAGTCTGAAGAAGAAATAAGCGATAAATGACGGGGGGATCGCTGGGCCACACCAAACACCTAGTAAACTGTGATCAACCAAACAAAGAGTAAGTCCGCGATTAACGAGGACATAAACCGAAAGTCATGTTGAGAGAAGAATCAGGGATTGTCAATACTCAACACTAGATTGAGGTCTCATCTGGGGATTCGCTCTCCATCGTCCTACCAGGCTGTTCAACTGAGGGTGAGTCTGTCTCTTGGGTCAAGGCAACGCGATCGCTCAAAGCACTGCTCTGGGAATCGCACGAGACATCTGCAACAGCATGATTACACGCTATCAGGGTATCATCAACTGTACCGGATTGTTGAGCCTCGTTTAACGCCCATTCCATTTGAGAAAGAATTCCCCTCAACATATTGACTTCGGTTTGAGATAAATCAGCACGATTAAACAAACGCCGAAATTTTTCCATGCGACTCGCCGCAGTATGAGGATAAAGATAACCAATATTCAGCAACAGGGTTTCTAGATGCTCGTAAAATCCTTCTAGACGTTCGAGGGGTGCTGATGATGCGGGCTGAATGGGCGAGGAAACTCGACGAGACGAAGCACTCAAAGACAAATCTTCTGCTGATGTATTCGGGCTGATATTCGCCAGTTGAGACAGTTCATAACAACAGACTGCCACAGCTTGAGCCAAATTTAACGCCGGATAAGCTGAACTCGACGGAATGCGAACAAATCGTTGAGCAAATTTCAGTTCTTCGTTGCTGAGTCCCCGATCTTCCGGGCCAAAAATTAAAGCCGACCGGGTTTCTAGTAACCATCCTAAAGCATGACGGGGATGTTCTAAAGGGGTTTCGAGGGATCGTTCTCGTGCTGTTGTGGCGATCGCTCGTTGACATCCAGTTAAAGCTTCTGGCAAAGTTGCAGTTATCGTTGCTGTTTCCAGTAGATCTGCGGCATGGACAGCCATTCTTTGGGCTTCCTCACACTGGGGATCGCATTGAGGATTGACTAACACTAACTGTTGTAATCCCATATTTTTGAGAATTCGAGCGACAGAACCAACATTTAAGGCTCCGGCTGGCTCGACTAAGATAATCCGAACTTGGGCTAAGGCTTTCTCTAACACTGTCTATAACCTGGACAATGGTATGCTAGTTGTTGACAACCTGCAACTCAAATAACTTAACATGGCACGCCAGCGTTCTAAATCTGACCTGCCAACTAAAGTATGCCCCGTCTGTGGTCGTCCTTTTACTTGGCGCAAAAAATGGGCTGATTGTTGGGATGAAGTGAAATACTGTTCCGAACGTTGTCGGCGACGGAAAAACAGCGACCAGTGAACAGAGAAGATTCATAATTCATAATTCATTGGAATTGTCCAACCAGACGTGCAAAAATATTTCAACTACTCACTCAAAAATTTATTGTTGTAAATCAGTATGGTGCAGCCTAAATTAATTATTCACGGGGGAGCCGGAAGTTCCATTGAAAGTAAAGGGGGGATCGATCAAGTCCGCAAAGCCCTTTATAGTGTTTTAGAAAAAATTTATCCTTTGTTCGCTCAAGGGATCAGCGCCACTGATATCGTTGTTGAGGGATGTCGGTTGCTTGAAGATGAACCTCTATTCAATGCGGGGACGGGTTCGGTGCTTCAGTCAGATGGTCAAATTCGCATGAGTGCGGGTTTGATGAATGGTATGACTCAAAGCTTTAGTGGCGTGATCAACATTTCTCGGGTAAAAAATCCTATTGATCTCGCTAAAGTATTACAAGATTCTATGGATCGGATTTTATCTGATCATGGAGCGACTGAACTGGCGCGAGAATTGCAACTACCGATTTATAATCCTCTAATTGATCGCCGACTCAACGAATGGGTCGAAGAACGTCAGCACAATTTTACCCGAGAAATGGCAAATGTTGTGGCTGAACCTGCTCGTACCGGTACCATTGGAGTTGTTGCTTTAGATACTGCTGGACGACTGGCTGCGGGGACATCTACAGGTGGTAAGGGGTTTGAAAGAATTGGTCGGGTGAGTGATTCTCCCATGCCTGCGGGTAATTATGCCACATCGGAAGCGGCTGTGAGTTGTACGGGGATCGGCGAAGATCTGATCGATGAATGTTTTGCGGCTCGTTTGGTGGTTCGGGTGACAGATGGTTTATCGTTAAAAGATGCCCTGGATCGCTCTTTTGCGGAAGCGACTCAACGAAAACGGGATTTTGGAGCGATCGCGATCAATTCTACAGGTCAGATCGGATTAGGTAAAACTTGTGATGTGATTGTCGCTGCTTATCACGATGGTGAACAAATTGGCGATAGTATTGAAATGGAAAAAGGAACTCAGGTGTTAGTAATTTAATTGGGGGGTTCTGGCGGTTGTGGTACGTTCTAAAAATGCTTCTTTTATAATCAAGAGAAATCCTCAACGGTTCTGAAATTATGTCTTCTCCATCCATTGGCGATCCCGAACTGAAGCCTTTTCCCGATCACACCCAACTGCCAGAATCCGATGGAACCTTCGTGAAAAACTTTCAGGAACATCCCCAAAGCATTTTACTCACCGATTCTCTCGGCACAATTTTACAGCAACTTCACCCGGACGGGCAGTATGCGATCGGTCACAGTTCTCCGGGATGCAAGCTCCCGGAGCTGCTGTGACTTCGTCAAGATTGCGGGATTTATTGGCGCGAAACCCAACCGCCAGAACAGGGAGCAATAGCGCCGGATTGGTTTTATGTTCCCAATGTTCCGTCCCGTTTACATGGGGAAATTCGCCGTTCTTATGTGCTTTGGCGAGAATTTATGGCCCCAATAATTGCATTAGAATTTGCTAGTGGAGATGGTTCAGAAGAACGGGATGCAACACCGTTATTTACCGCAACGGGAAAAACTCAAAAGCCGGGAAAATTTTGGGTGTATGAAAGAATTATTCGGATTCCTTATTACGGCATTTTTGAAATCAAAACAAACAAGCTCGAAGTTTATCACTTGGTTGATGTTTCTTATCAAAAAGTAGAGCAAAACGAGCGGGGACATTATGAAATTCCGTTGCTGAATGTTGAACTGGGTTTGTGGCAAGGTCGCTATCAAAATCAAGATCCTCAACTGTGGCTGCGGTGGTGGGATTTAGACGGAAATTTGCTGTTAATTGGTCACGAACAAGCGGAATTAGAACGACAAAAAACCGAACAAGAACGTCAGCGTGCAGAACAAGCAGAATTCCAGTTACAGCAGGAACGTCAACGAGCCGAACGGTTAGCCGAATTGTTGCGATCGCAAGGGATTAATCTAGAATATCTTGAGTAGAGAATATTATATCGTTTCTGTTTAATCATGCAACTTTTTTCATCCCCCGCCTGCGGCTTCCCACAAACCCTCTTTTGTCATTGGTCACATCTTCGCTTTCATCCTTTGCTAACTTTGCTAAGAACTCATAAGCCAATTTAACCTGATCGGGTGGAGGAAAGATTAACTTTCAAGGAACAACAGTAATAGAGCCGAATTGACGAAAATGATCATCAAAACTAAAGGCTTGCGTTAACTTTAATTTGTCTATAATAACTTTACTACTACAATCTGTAAAACTCCATTCTTTATCCGAAAATCGACTAAACACTTGCCATGTTAACTGAACGTCACCTTCTGTCAGATAGTAAAGCCTAACAAGCTGACCTGAAAAAAATGCTTCCCCTAAAGCAATTGAAAGTGCGGTTTCTCCTCTTGCTCTTAGTAATGTCAGTGTTTCATCAACGATCTAGTCTGTTGTCAGAAGAGGTTGGGTGTTTTGGCGAATCCAAGTATTTGCAGCTTGATAATTAGAATCAGAAGGAACTACGGTTGCAAACCAAGCACTTGTGTCTACAAATATCATTACTTATTTCTGATCATAATAGAGTATTTTATCATGGTCATGCCCTGAAAACTTTTCTTGAGTTCCCTCTAGCGGTAATGCTGCAATTTCAGCCAAGATATCAGCAGGGGTTTTCTCCTCTTGATTGAAATCTCGTGAAGTCACAATAACTTCTACTGGAGTCCCTTCTGGTAGGTTTATTGGCTGCATGAGTCGCAGCACTCCTTGTTCATAAATTGCTTGCAGTGTGATAGTCATTAACTTAGACTCAATAGTAGAACAACTCTTGAATTCATTATAAGCGACTTAGAAGGTTACGAACTTCACCCTAGCTCTATTGTATAATTATCCGTGTATAGGTTAGGGCTGTTTTAATGTGATCGCCTTTCAGTCAGAAAAATAAGTTACCTTTAGTGCGATCGCTTTTCTTTTCAGTTAGATTTCACTTCAGTTCAACTCAACTAACTGTTATCAATAAAAAAGGATAGAGAATGTCTCTACCCTTGAATTTTAAAATTTTAGGATTTTTGCGATCGCGAAGCGTAAAATTAACTGAGTAGAGCAGTCAAATGAAGAGTTGGATGTCACAGTATTCAACCTAACCTACGAGCTACACTAACATTGTAATTGCCAGAGGAATCACTCGTTTAACTCCTTCCTTTACAACTTCTGTTACTGCCGTTTCACTACCTTTATTCAGTAGAGATTTACTCCAAGTTTTGAGCTTTTCTTTAAATGAAGGATCTTTTTTTGCTCGGTTGGCTAAATCTTTTGCTGCTTCCTGTTCAGCTTCTTCAGGAGAGTAAGTTTGAGAAAGTTGGTCTAAAAGTTTCTGAATTTCTTCCGCAGCTTCCGTTAAAGATTGCTTTTCTTCTGGTGCATAGTTGTGAAAAGTATTATTGTCAGAGCGAGCATTTCTACCTGCTGCTCCAGCTTGACCGATATGATAGGTATCTCCTGTATTATTCATAATTTTATCTCCTTTATCTACATAAATATAGTAGCAAATTTTTGAATTTTCAGAAGCAAAATTATTATAATCAGCAGGAATATACTCAGTTTTTTTCAAGGTTACACTGACAGTTCCTTGAAGCTTTCCTCCTTTCTTATAGAACAAACGTGACGCATCTTTTACAGCCTGTGCCACTGCTTCTATCTTAATTGCTTTATTTTCAACTGTTGGATGAATATTGCAGTTTCCGACACGGAAAGATTCAACAAAATTAAACTGGCTAACGATATAGCTCTGTTTAAAAAGATGAAATTTAATTGGAAAAATATAGGAAACATGATTGGAGATATCGGTATTTTCGACGTGTCCCGTATCAATATTGAATTTGTACTCGATTTCCTCGGTTTCCGGATTAATTCTTTGAAAGATGATATTTACAGTCCCTTTTAGCCTTCCTCCTTTCTTGTAAAAAAAGCCAGACGCATCTCGAACTGCTTTAGCTACTGCTTTTAAAGTGATCGTATTGTTTGCAATTGTATAATTAACATAGCAGTTACCCACACGAGAAGATTTATCAAGCTTTAATTTATGAACGATGTATCCTGCTTTTTCAAGATCAGGTGGAATTGGAAATTGATAGGATACACAATTTGGTTTGTCTGTATTTTCAACGTGTCCGGTGTCAATCGCAAATCTATACTCGATTTTCTCGTCTCCAATTTTTCCATGTAGATTAGCTTGAGCTAGTACCATATACCTCTTCTAGATTAGTTTAATTACTAGGATGACAATAAGTCAGAGTTACCTGATTATGAAGTTGATTACCAATTTCGAGTTGATCGCCATTCTTGAGTAGATATCCTTGCTCAGGATGAATCCGAGTTCCATTAACAAAAATTCCATTGCTACTCGTTTTAGTACCATCTCCATCATAAATTCGATAACTGTCTTCTTCCTGTTGAAGCACTGCATGATGTCTGGAGAGAACTTCCCATCCAACATCGGCAATCTCAATATCTGACCAATTAGGATCGCGCCCAATTTGGTGACGTTCTTGTTGAAGATAGAGTATACAAGTTTGATCTGCTTGATTTTTTAGCTTAATATAGGGTTGCGATTGCACACTTAAAATAGTTGGTGCATTACCAGAAATTACTCGTGATGGAGAAACAGAAGGTTCTCGTGTAGGTTGAAGACTTGCTTCTCCTGCTGAATTGTGAACGACTCCTCCTTCAATCGCAACTATGGCACGATTAATTAACTCTCCCCAGGTTTGCCGAATTTCTATATAGCCTTGCTGTTGTCTCGCTTCTGGCCACACGTGCTGTATTTCTTTTCTTAGAAATGTGCGCCATTCTGTTTGGACACCTTTAGCTGAAAGAACTCGATCTACAAAATCTCGGACTAATGTAAAAGCAAGTTCATTTGGCTCACTGAGTTTTTGATTAAGAGTGACTTCACATTCATTAACGACTTGGCAGCGTAGATAATCAAGAGAATTGCGGATTGACTCGGCTTGAGATGAATTTTCTACTAACTTAACAGCAAGGCTAGCTGATATTTCCTGCATTTGTTGTTGAGTAATTGGAATACCTACAATTCTGCTGAGGTTGTCTCTGACACTTGAATCATCAGGTTTGACTGCATTCAGATTGCCATGAATTTGTTGTTGAGAGATCGGGTCAAGATTATTATCTGGTGCTAACTGTTCAAGATGGTGCTTGATCCAGTTCATAATGATATCATCGTAGGAGTACCTGACATTTTGAATATCATTAAATCCTTGTCTTAATCGGTCAGCACGATCAGGCAATATTGCTATGATTTCTTGAAAAAAATCCGCTCCAACTTTGTCTGTTAGCCCTCCCAGACTACCCTTGTCTTTAAGGACATCAATAACAGAGTGTTGTAAATCTTTCAGTAATCGACCGATTGCTTCACCTAAAGGTGATTTAAAATAACTTGATAAAGTTTCTCGGATTTCTTTAATATAGATATAATAAGCAATTTTGTATGAATCTCCCTCCTCATCACGTCGTTCTTCAATCTTTTCAATTGAGGGTATAACTTCCTCTGCACGACAAGATTTTACAGCCTCAATAACTTCGTTCTCAAAATCAGAATTACTCTCATTTCTGTTCGCTCGTAACTTTCTCAAAAGTTCCTGAAGACCATTCGTAAGATTTGGCCATAACTCCCCATCAAACCACTCATCAAAGCCTAAATCTCCATTTTTTCCCTGTGTCAAACTACTTTTAGATTGCTTCAGTTTCTTGCTTATTTCTATTTGAAGTTTATTCAATCGATGCTTATGAGAGCGTAAATATTGATCATAGACAACATTAATACTGTTTGTTAGGTCATCTAAAACAGGCATTAATACTTCAGTTCTTACATCTCCAGCATCAGCACAATTCGCAATCACACACTGACGAACTTCAATATGATGTTGAGTCGTTGTTTTTGCAAAACGCTCACAAGCTTCTAAACTGTCAGTATCCCCTTGCTGAACTCGATTTAGAACCATAAAAGAACAGTTGCTCAAAGGAAAGTCACCAAGAGCCTCACGAGCAGTTTTAAACATAGCTCTGTCCGCTTCTTGCCAGTCATCTCCCAAAGGATCAGGTCGGCGAACAAATAAAATCAAGTCGATTTCTTCTTGAAGTGCTTTAATCAACCGTTCTACATCAAAGATATTATCATCTCCTAAGCCCGGTAAATCAATAACTCCAATTCTTCCAACCTCTTGGTGATGAGGGAACTCACAGAGAATCCGAACTTCTTTAACAGCCAAGTATTCACTCTTGCTACTTTGATCTTGAGCTATATACTTGGTGATATCTTGTTGCGAAACTTCTGTGACATCACCTGTTAGTAACGATTGATAGTTCTGAAATTGGCTATAATACTCTTTGCAGAGACGACCGTATAAAAATCTCGAATTTTCGTCTTTTCTATGTTCAGGCAGTGCGGGAGGTCGTTGACTGAAGTCATCAGGAGTAGAAGGCTTAGAACCCGTTAAATCTAGTTTATCAAAGTATAAGTGAATTACTTCTAGAAATGAATGCCAAGAGTGAAATTCAACTATAATTTTTGCTTGACTTGGATCGTGGGTATGAAAAATTTTACTCAAACCCCTTGTACAAACTCCCTGATCACTGGTTGGGATTGCTGCCTGATTGAGTCCAGTTAAGCTTTGGAGTAAGCGACTTTTTCCTTGTCGCATTCGTCCAACCACTCCTATATTGAGAGTAGAGCGCGATAATCGAGTTTCCAGGTTGCCTAAAATTTCTAGCTCACGATTAATTTGAGGAATATAGGTTGATAAATCAATATATTGTAACCATTGAGATAGGTCAGTATTATTATACTTCACTCGCTCTTGTTCTAATTTTTCTAGAGTTTCTTTTAAAAAAATCCAATGGGGTTTATCTTTTTTTATGGAGTCGGCATAAGCTTGTCGTTTACTAATAATTTCTGCAATTTGTTTGGATCGATCTATATTCATGTTTTCTCCTTATTGTTAATTAGCTAAGTCTTTCGTCTATTTTCTTATCTTGATTTGGATCGGTAATCAGGAAAATTTTTATACATTTTCCCAAGTTTAAATTAATAGGGATAAACTAAACTCATTAGTAAAGTGAATCAGTTACCTCACGACATCCGTATTTTGTCACACCGGTTGAACGGCTAACAGTACCCACATTCATATCATCTTGCTGATCGCCTCTTGATTCTAATCCAGCTTCTACTCCTCTTCGACAAGCTTTTATATGAGCCTCTTCATCTTGAAAATACCAATCTCTTGCTTTCTCTGCTAGATTTCGATTTTGACGAGGATTTCCCCTCAATTCATCTACTTGCTTCCGACCTGTATCCCATAACCATTCTGCACCGTCTCTTAAAACACGACTTGGCCTAGCTGATGCTGGCTCTTGTACTATTGAGATTGTTAATAATAGTCCAGTGACTACTATTGCAAACTTGCGATTTTTTTCCATGCTTGAAGCTATGTAACTCTGTTATTAAATCAATATTATATTAACTTTATCTTTGATGTCACCTAACAACTATTAGGTATTTTTGGTAATTTTGTTAGGTATTTTGTTAGGTATTTTGTTAGGTATATTAGGTTTGTTAGGTATTTTGTTAGGATGTTAATATTGTCATTGGTTCGCCATGCTTGATCAGCGTCACAATCTCACAGATCAGATCCGATTCGATCAAACCTTCTACGTGGTTATAGTTGGCTATCAGAATGGTGAACAAATTGGCGATAGTTTGGAAATGGAAAAAGGAACTCAGATGTTAGTCGTTTAAACCTGTTCAACACTGGGAGGAACGATTCTCAGTTTGGTCAAGTTTTTATCAATTTCTTTGAGGAGTTCCAAGTCTTCTTCGGGTAAATAAGAGGTTGAATTCTTCCCAAGTTTATCGCCGCTGAGTCGTTTTTGCAGAAAAGAAAACGCTTCTCTAAATTGGTCGGGTTTGGCAACAACGGGCGAGTCAAAATGACAGGCTACTATTTGTTCAAATTGCCAATTTGCAACCCATTCCGCCCAAATTAATGTTTCTATTGGGGCGCGATTGAGAATTAGAGTTTGTAAAATCGGAGCGACTAACAAGCGTTTTTGTTGATGGAGTAAACTTTGAAAAGACTTTTTCCAGCCCGATTTCCAGCGAAACGGAAATAGACCAAAATAGCCTTTTAATGAACGTTCGGGTGCAGTTTTTGCTTCTCTAAACGCTTGGATAAAAGGAACGGTTTCTAGGGTATTCGGACGAAAATATAATGAAAACAAACAAATGCGTTGCCATCCTTTTAAACGGTTGGTTTCGTTATCAATAATCTCATCACCCGCATAATCTCGGGCGTGAAAGAGTAAAGGATAGGGATCAAGTTCTAAAATCTCTGGCGGACGTTCGGGAACAGAAACCACAATATCTGTGACTAATAATGTACGCGATCGCCGATCAAAAAATACAACTTCTGAAAACCGCCCCGGCCCTAAATAAATCGGCCCCAATGTGGCATAATCAAATTGATTACTAAACGGTGCTTGGCTACTATCTTCAGGTAAAATATGGGTGCGCTTTGCAGGTAAACCGAGCCAGGTTAAAGGTAAATTTAACGGAAAACTCCATTGACTCGGAGCAACAAAAACTTGAGCTTGTTGAAAATAACGTGCAAATGGGCCGACAAAAACTTTGTGTTCGATCCCAGAAATTGTGGGTAAAATGATATATTTGACATCGCCGTGTTGAGTGACTAACTCCCGAACTAAACGAATACATTCGGGTGTTGGGGCGACGGGGGCGTAAATCAGCAAGCCACCGCCTTCAAGTTTAACAACCGTCATCCGAATCGGTACAACCACGTAGAGAATACCTTGAAGTTGGTCAAACGTCCACAGCGTATCTTTGATGACTTCTCGTCGCAGGGTTCGCCGTTGTCCGTAGGGATAAAGCGGTGCTGCTGGCCACCAGGGCCACGAAAAGTCTCTCGAACGCATGGGCTGTTGCATTGACTCGGTTGTTGAAATGACTAGAACTCGCTATAATCTCTGAGCGACTGTTTTGGGCTGACGCTACACGCGCCGCAGTTGTCCCAGAAGTTTAGCAGATTTTCACCCCCAAAAGACAGGTGTCGGAACTTGGGGAGGAGGTCGGGAGGTGGGGAGACGGTGACCAATGATGAATTATGAATCTTTTCTAACCCCTAATCCCTATTCCCTGTTCCCTATTTCAGTGATCTCTGTCACGGTGTAACCTGATTAAAATCATACTAAAGCGAGATTCTCCTCATTTCTTGTTCATTTAAAATAAGGAATAGTAAATACTATCGAGTTTACCGAGGGTGTGCGAATGAAACTGGCAATGATAACCACCGCAGTTTTACTGATGAACGTAGGTTTCGCTAATCTGGCGAGCGCGCTTGAACCCGCACACCTGAAGCAGTTGCAGGAAACAAACAACTGTCAAGGCTGCGATCTCAGCGATGCTCAACTGATGGGAATGGATTTAAGCGGGACTAATCTCGAAGGCGCGAACCTCCAAGGCGCAAATTTGACTGAGACGAATCTTAATGAAGCGAATTTAATTCGGGCGAATCTGACTCAAGCGAATTTGAGTGATTCGAGTTTAGTTGCGGCTAAATTGCATGGGGCTAATTTAACTGAAGCGAATTTGAGTGAAGCGAATTTAAGTTTAGCAGGAATGGTCATTGCTAATTTGACGAATGCGGATCTTAATGGCGCGAATTTGGTGGGTGCGAATCTTGAAAGTGCGGATTTAACGGGTGCAAATCTCCAAGATGCGCGTCAGTCGATTGGTAAGTTAGGTCAAATCACTCTGCAAGAAGGAAGTCTTTATGGGATTGATGTTGCGGGAATTAATTTAAGAGGGGCAAATTTAACGGATGCTGATCTAACAGGTGCTAATTTGAGTGCTTCTGATTTAGGTGGTGCAAAGCTAGATAATGCGATTTTGTTTAAGGCTAATCTGGTTAATACACGCCGATAATTTGGCTTAGAATGCTTGTTTTAAAATCTTGATTTCAATCTTTAAATCAGTATCAGTGTCAAAATTTAACTCAATTATGAATGTAGAATTATGAAGCGCGAGATTGATTGAGGCGAGTACAGGAATCTATATTTCTTCCTCAGTTATCCAAGTTTAGAAATTAGTAATTTATCGCTCATAATTCATTAGATTTCCCCTAGACTTTCAGAGCATCAATTTATAATTTGTAATTCTGTTGATGAATATTGGATTTGAATATTAATGGTATTGATATTCTATCTTTTTCAATCAATTTTAAATCTAGACAGTCGGCAATTGTGAACTCGGTTCAGATTGTCGGCTTTTGTTGATGGGCGGTTGTTCTATTGTCGGATTTGAAATCACGTTTTACCTGCAATCAGAAAACTTGTATAATAAAGAGTTTGACCAATTAATCTCAATATTATATAAAGACAATGAAGCCTCAAGACTGGCGAGCGTTATTAACTCAATATCGGGCGATCGCTGTAATTCGTTCTCCAAATCTTGAACAGGGAACCCAAATGGCAACCGCAATTGCAGACGGTGGAATTCGCTTGATAGAAATTACTTGGAATAGCCATCGCCCGACTGAATTAATCTCTAAACTGTGTTCGCAATTACCGAATTGTACGATTGGAGCGGGTACATTATTAACGAGAGAAGACTTACATCAAGCGGTTGATTGTGGTGCGGAGTTTTTGTTTACTCCCCATACCAATCCGCTATTAATAGAAGAAGCAAAATCATTAGACATTCCGATTATTCCGGGTGCATTTTCTCCAACAGAAATTGTAAATGGATGGCAAGCTGGAGCGAGTTGTGTGAAAGTATTTCCGATCTCAAGCCTGGGTGGAGTGGCTTATGTCAAAAGCTTACAAGGGCCTTTAGGAGACATTCCATTAATTCCAACCGGGGGAGTCACCTTAAAAAATGCTAAAGCGTTTATTGAAGCGGGGGCAATTGCAGTCGGACTTTCAAGTGAATTATTTCCACCATCTCTATTAGCCGAACAAAACTGGAAAGCGATCGCAGAACAAGCTAAAATCCTTACCCAACAGTTTGCAAAAATTTAGGTAAAACTTCATCGAGATCAACTAAAATATTTGCATCGAAAATCCGAGAATTGATCAATGTAGAGGAGAGTATGAAAAAGATTAGGAATCGGAAAACATGGCAGAATGTAGGAACTCTAATCGCGAGTGTTGCGCTGAGTTTAAATGTGATTGCCACTGAGTCAACACCCGTTCTGGCTGATGAGTATCACAATCTGATCGCTTATCGGATGTTAGAGTTACAAGACTCCACAGAACGCTGGATTCAGATTGATTTAACCCGACAACGGTTAATTGCTTGGGAAGGAAATAAAGCCGTTTATGCAGTGATTGTCTCGACAGGTAAAGGTTCAACCCCGACTCGTACAGGCACATTTAAAGTTTATACCAAATACCGAGAAACCCGGATGACAGGCCCCGGCTACGATGTGCCGGACGTTCCCTATACAATGTATTATGATGGCGGTATGGCAATCCACGGCGCCTACTGGCATAATCTGTTTGGCACTCCGGTGAGTCACGGTTGCACCAATGTTGCCGTTAATCATGCCAAGTGGTTGTTTGAATGGGCTTCGGTGGGAACTCCTGTAGTTGTGCATGAGTAGAATTCACAAGCCAAGACGAACGCTAGTTATTGGTGATATTCACGGTTGTTTGAAGGCGTTTGAGACGTTGATAACGACTGTGAAGCTTCAACAATGCGATCGCATTGTCACGCTTGGGGATTATATTGATAGAGGGCCAAATTCTAAAGAAATTATTGATCGGTTAATTGAACTGCATCGTCGAGGACAACTGGTGGCGTTGCGGGGAAACCACGAACTGATGATGTTACGGGCGCGTTCAGGCGATCGCTACGAACTCTATCACTGGTTAGCCGGAGGAGGAGAAAGCACCTTAGCATCTTACTCGAAAACGGGTTCAAATCGAGGTCTGGCGAGTATACCTGATGAACATTGGAATTTTTTAGACAATATTTGTGTGAATTGGTGGGAAACCTCGTCCCACTTTTTTGTTCATGCCAATGTTTATCCCAATTTACCGCTTCATCAACAACCCGAAAGAATGCTATTTTGGCAAAAATTTACCAATCCTGCCCCCCATTGTTCAGGAAAAACGATGGTTTGTGGTCATACCAGTCAAAAAAGCGGTGAACCGATTAGTATTGGTCATGCAATTTGTATTGATACTTGGGTTTATGGAAGGGGTTGGTTAACTTGTTTGGATGTGGTGAGTGGTCGCATTTGGCAAGCCAATCAAACCGGACAAATAAAGATGGCTTGGATTGATGATTATTATCGTCAACATCATCGTCGGTGTTCTCGGGCTTAGGCGTGATTAATTCATTCTTAAATTTTTCCATTTAGATCACTGGACTACATCACCATTCTCCAAATTTCGATACAATTAACGCCATCGACGGCATGAAAGATTAACTCTAAAAATTTAATTCGGAGATCTATGCGAATTCTTGCTATTGGTGATATACATGGCTGTTCTCAGGCATTTGATACGCTGATGGAAGCGATAAAACTGCAACCGACTGATCGCTTGATTACTTTAGGTGACTATGTAGATCGAGGGCCAGACTCTAAAGGCATCATTGATCGTTTAATTGGATTAAATTATACCGGACAATTGGTTGCATTGCGCGGAAATCATGAAATTATGATGCTGGATGCTGACCGTTATCCTCATCGGTTAGAAGGGTGGTTGGCTTGCGGGGGACGAGAAACTCTAGCTTCCTACGCACCTTCCTCAAAGAAAAAAGGTAAATTAAATGATATTCCCGATGAACATTGGAATTTTATTACTAATATTTGTCAGGATTGGTGGGAAACAAAAGAGCATTTTTTTGTTCATGCTAATGTGAATCCTCATAAACCTTTATCTCAACAATCTAGTCACGATTTATTTTGGACAAGGTTTTATCATGCTCAACCTCATTATTCCGGTAAAACGATGATTTGTGGTCATACCAGTCAAAAAAGCGGTCAGCCGATTAGTTTGGGGTATGCAATTTGTATTGATACTTGGGTTTATGGAAAGGGTTGGTTGACTTGTTTAGATGTCAATAGCGGTCAAATTTGGCAAGCTAACCAAAAAGGAGAACAACGAACTGCTTGGATTGAAGAATTTAGCACCTATTGTGCGATTTCTTCATAAGTTTTTATCTTGAGTTTCTCTATATTTAATTGAGTCAAAGAGTTCTAATCTTTCACCGACAAACGAGAACTGTATAAACAGGATATTGATCAGGAGTTGTCGCCGAAAAAAATGAAAAAGCCCAAGTTTTCTCTCTCAAAGGACAATCTTTTAGCCATTCTTGGCAAGAGTTTTAATCTAGGCTAGAATAATCGGATCAAGTTTAACAGGATCAAGTTTAATCAGATTAAAAAAAATCGAGTATGATTGATCTTATCCTGATTGATCTACGACTTCCGTAGAAATTTTATGAGTTTAGATATCGCCGACCAGGTGATGGAGTCTTATACCCAAATTGACCAAGAGATAGAAACCTTTCAGACTGAAACTCAACTGTATTGTCCGACGGGATGCGGTTGGTGTTGTGAAAGCCCGAATGTTGAAGCGACGCCTTTAGAAATGTTACCTTTAGTGGTGGAATTGTTTCAACGGGGAGAGATTCAAGAGTGGCTTAAACTCGCCGAGGAGTCTGATTATCAAGGGCAATGTATTTTTTATAAACCTGACCCTTTTGTGGGGGGAAATGGTCGCTGTCAAGTTTATCATTCACGGCCGACAATTTGTCGGTTATTTGGGTTTGCAACAGTTAATTCTAAGTCGGGACAGGTACAATTAGCCGCTTGTGTTCGTCATAAAGCCGCAATGCCTCATATTGTCGCCCAAACTCAAGCTGCAATTGATGAAAAAACAGTTCACCCGCCTAATTTTGCTGATATTTCCCAACAAATAGCCAGTTTAGAACCGGGGTTTGGTCATCAGCGTTTACCCATTAATGAAGCCTTGAAAGTAGCGGTTGAGAAGGTCGGACTTTATTTGCAAATGTTGGGTCAAAATGAGTAGAGAGGTTGTCTATAATATCTGTAGATTATTTTAATTTTTGAGTTCGATGGCGACGATACCAAGTCGCCCCAAATACAAGCATTCCAATTAAACTCAAAGCGGTAATTAACGGTAAAATTTCCCCTGTTTTAACCGCTTTTAAACCCGAACTTCCCAACATCACAAATGGCAAAAGACCGGGAACAGTTCCAAGCGTTGTAGCGATGAAATAATCTTTAAAGGAAATAGAGGTTAAACCCGAGGTAAAATTAACTAAACCATAGGGAATAATGGGTAATAATCGAATTGCAAACAGATAAAATAATCCCCCCTGATGAATTTCTGCATCTAAAACTTGCCAACGTCCCGCTAATTTATTTTTGACCCATTTTCGCCCAACAGTTCGAGTAAAGGTAAACGCAACAATAGCGGCTGTTATCGCAGCAATACTTGTCCAAAGTGTACCCCACCACACCCCAAAAAACGCCCCTCCTAAGAGGTTTAAAGCGGTAGAAGGTAAAATTAAAATTGTCGCAACAGTATAAACAAAAATATACAGAATGGGGGCAAATATTCCCATCTGTTGTAACTGAGTTTGAAGATGTTCTAAGTTAAAACGACTGAGACAATAAAACGCAATAACTGTAATCAAAACACATAAAAAAACTAATTTAATCAGTTCATTTTTATTTTTAAACATGGATTAAAATGATAGAATTTCAATTCTTATGTGTGTCTTTTTCAAATCCATAACAGTCTCGAACAATATACAGAGGTCGTCGTTTAACCTCATCGTGAACTCGACTTAAATATTCCCCAATTACGCCCAAACTCACCAACTGAACCCCGCCCAAAAACAACGTTACCACCATAATAGAAGCATAACCCGGAACATCAATTCCTAAAATTAACGTTCTCAAAATCAAAAAAGTTGCATAGATAAATGCTAACAAAGAAATTAACAATCCAATATAACTCCAAACTTTCAAGGGTAAAGAACTAAAAGAGGTAATTCCATCCAAAGCAAAATTCCAAAGTTGCCAATAATTCCACTTTGTTTCTCCCTTAGAACGAGGGGGACGATCATATTCAATCGCAATTTGTTTAAAGCCAACCCAAGAAAATAAACCCTTCATAAATCGATGTCTTTCTGGGAGTAATTTTAAAGCTTCTACCACCCGTCTATCCATTAACCGAAAATCACCAGTATCACGAGGAATTGGAACAGGTGTCATCTTGCTAATAATCCGATAAAATGCACCCGCAGTTTTTTGTTTTAGCCAAGTTTCACCCTGACGTGATCGCCGTTTACAATATACGACATCATAGCCATCTTGCCATTTTAAAATCAAGTCTTGGATTAATTCTGGCGGGTCTTGTAAGTCTGCATCAATGGGAATTACCGCATCCCCTTTCGCATATTCAATTCCCGCAGTTAACGCAATTTCTTTGCCAAAATTACGCGAAAAATTAACGACTTTAATCATTGGATTAGAATGATGATATTCAATCAAGCGTTTTAACGTATGATCACGACTTCCATCATCGACACAAATAATCTCATAGGTGAGATGAAGTTGATCAAGAACAGTAATCAATCGAGTAAATAAATCATCAATATTTTGTTCCTCATTGTAGCAAGGAATCACCACAGAAAGCACCACAGAGTCAAGATTTGAAACCATATTCACATATCCGCTAAACTAGAGGAGATCTCCATGATCTCCATGATCTATTATCAGTGACAGCAGTATAGATGTTGAAAATCAGGTTTATGTTGCCAAAAAACAATTACAATTAAAATCTAAATATAGGGTACGCTGACACGTTAGGAATACGCTGGCGAATCAAGTCAACAGCCCGATCAGTTTTAAAATTAAATGGGATTGTTATATGAAACGGATTGTATTAATTGCTGGGTTTGAATCGTTTAATGCTGATTTGTACCGTCAGGCGGCGAATTTTGCCTCTCGTCGCTGTGAAGATTTAAAAATTGACGTTTTTAGTGATCGCGCGATTAATAGCGAACCCGAGGCAGTAGAGGCGGCTTTACAGCAAGCCGATGTGTTTTTTGCGAGTTTATTATTTGACTATGATCAAGTTTTATGGTTGCGGGAACGGGTGCAAAATATTCCGATTCGTTTGGTGTTTGAGTCGGCGTTAGAATTGATGAGTTTAACTCAAATTGGGGCGTTTAAAATCGGTGATAAACCGAAAGGAATGCCTAAACCCGTTCAATTTATCCTCAGTAAATTTTCCAGTGGACGGGAAGAAGATAAACTCGCTGGATATATTAGTTTTCTCAAAACAGGGCCGAAATTATTAAAGTTTGTTCCCGTTAAAAAAGTTCAAGATTTGCGGAATTGGTTGATTATTTACGGCTATTGGAATGCGGGCGGAAGCGAGAATGTTGCCGCGATGTTTTGGACAATTGCCGAAAACTATTTAGACCTAAAAATAGGGGAAATTCCGCCTCCGCTTGAAACACCCAATATGGGCTTACTGCATCCAGAGTATCAAGGTTATTTTGACTCTCCAAAACAGTATTTAGATTGGTATCAACAAAACAGAGAAAACTCTCAAAATTCGGGTATTGTTGGAATTTTACTTTATCGCAAACACGTTATTACCAAACAGCCCTATATTCCCCAATTAATTCGTTATTTTGAACAGGCGGGTTTAATCCCTTTACCCATATTTATTAACGGCGTTGAAGGTCATGTAGCAGTCCGAGATTGGATGACAACTACCTACGAAACCCAACAGCGTCAACAGGGCAATATTAAAACATTATCGCTGTCAAAAGAAGCCGTTGAAGTTGATGCAATTGTGTCTACGATTGGCTTTCCTCTCGTTGGTGGTCCGGCCGGTTCAATGGAAGCGGGAAGACAGGTTGATATTGCAAAAAAAATCCTCACCGCCAAGAATATTCCTTATTTAATTGCGGCGCCTTTACTCATTCAAGATATTTATTCTTGGACCCGTCAAGGAATTGGGGGTTTACAAAGTGTTGTTCTTTATGCTTTACCCGAACTTGATGGGGCAATTGATACGGTTCCTTTGGGGGGTTTGGTGGGGGAAAATATCTATATTATACCCGAACGAGTTAAACGGTTAACCGGACGAGTTAAAAATTGGATTAATTTAAGAAAAACGCCCCCATCCGAACGAAAGATAGCAATTATTTTATATGGTTTTCCTCCCGGTTATGGGGCAACAGGAACCGCAGCCTTATTAAACGTTCCCCGCAGTTTAATTAAGTTTCTCACCGCGTTAAAATCACAGGGTTATACCGTTGGGGAAATTCCCGAAGATGGCGAAGAACTGATTAAAAAAGTGAAAGAAGCCGACGAAGATGTTACCGGAGTTTTTTCTAAAAAGAACGGTAAGCAGAGAAATATTGTTAATATCAAAACCCTCGATAAATGGTTGGGGTATTTGTTTTTAACTCGCATCGAAAAACAATGGCAGTCTCTCACGGGTACGGGAATTAAAACCGATGGGGAAGATTTTAATATTGGTGGCGTTCAACTGGGGAATATTTGGATTGGAGTTCAGCCCCCGTTGGGCATTTCGGGCGACCCGATGCGGTTAATGTTTGAACGAGATTTAACCCCTCATCCTCAGTATGTTGCCTATTATAAATGGCTGCAAAATGAATTTAAAGCCGATGCTGTTGTTCACTTTGGAATGCACGGAACCGTTGAATGGTTGCCCGGTTCTCCCTTGGGAAATACGGGTTATTCTTGGTCGGATATTTTACTCGGAAATCTGCCCAACCTCTATATTTACGCGGCGAATAATCCCTCAGAATCGATATTAGCAAAACGTCGGGGTTACGGGGTTTTAATTTCTCACAACGTTCCCCCCTACAGTCGGGCGGGCTTGTATAAAGAATTGGTTTCGCTGCGAGATTTGATTGCAGAATATCGAGAAGACCCGCAGAAAAATTCGGCGTTGCAAGAAGCAATTTCTAAAAAGATTATCGATACGGGTTTGGATGTCGATTGTCCGTTTGAAGATGCGAAAAAATTGGGGATTGAGTTCAGTCCTGAAACAGCCAGAATGTTTAGTGTTGAGTCTCTATCTCAGTATTTTCTCAAGGTTTATGAATACTTACAAATCGTCGAACAACGCCTGTTTTCATCGGGCTTACATACGTTGGGAGATGCGCCTACAGAGGAAGCGTTAGACTCCTATCTACAGGCTTATTTTGATGGTAAAGCAACAACAGAAATAGATGTTAACACCCATCCTCAAGCCCAAATCATTCGGGATTTGTTAATGCAAACCACCGACGAATTAACGAATTTATTGCGGGGTTTAAATGGGGAATATGTTCCACCCGCACCCGGAGGAGATTTATTAAGAGATGGGCCGGGAGTGTTGCCAACAGGTCGCAATATTCATGCGTTAGACCCGTATAGAATGCCTTCTCCTGCGGCTTACGAACGGGGTCGAGAAATTGCCAAGAAAATTATCAATCAACATTTGCAAGAAAATGATAAATATCCCGAAACGGTTGCCGTGATGTTGTGGGGTTTGGATGCGATTAAAACCCGGGGAGAATCAATCGGAATTCTGTTAGAATTAGTCGGTGCAGAACCTTTAAAAGAAGGCACGGGTCGCATCGTTCGTTATGAACTCAAACCGTTAACAGAAATCGGTCATCCGCGTATTGATATTTTAGGGAATCTTTCGGGTATTTTCCGCGATAGTTTTGTGAATATTATTGAGTTAATTGACGACTTATTTCAACGGGCGGCTAACCTCGATGAACCCCCGGAACAAAACTTTGTGAGAAAACACGCTTTAGAGTTGCAATCTCAAGGCGTTGATAACCCTTCCGCCCGTCTTTTTTCTAATCCTGCGGGTGATTTTGGGTCGTTAGTGAATGACCGGGTTGTTGATGGAAATTGGGAATCTGGAGATGAACTCGCCCAAACTTGGGAAGGACGAAATGTGTTTAGTTATGGACGCAAAGATAAAGGTCAAGCCAGACCTGAAGTGATGACACAATTACTAAAAACAACCGAAAGAATCGTACAGGAAATTGACTCTGTTGAGTACGGTTTAACAGATATTCAAGAATATTATGCCAATACAGGTGCTTTGAAACGGGCGGCTGAAAAAAAACGAGGTAAAAAAGTTAATACTAGCTTTGTCGAAAGCTTTTCAAAAGATACCACACCTCGCAATTTAGAAGACTTACTTCGCATGGAATACCGGACTAAATTGTTAAATCCAAAATGGGCAGAATCGATGTCAAATCAAGGCAGTGGTGGCGCTTATGAAATTTCCCAACGGATGACGGCTTTAATTGGTTGGGGCGGAACTGCGAATTTTACAGATAATTGGGTTTATGACCAAGCCGCAGAAACCTATGCTTTAGATGAACAAATGGCGGAAAAATTACGCCAAGCAAACCCCGAAGCTTTTCGTAATATTGTTAGCCGAATGTTAGAAGCTAATGGTCGAGGTTTATGGCAAGCTGACTCGGAAAAATTGCAGAAATTACAACAGTTGTATGAGTCAGCCGAAGCCGATATCGAAGGAGTCAAGATATAAAAACCCGGTTTTGCAAATAAACGAAGGTTTTTAGAAAATATCTGTGTTAATTCGCATTTTCTGAATCGGTTTCTGAGGGAAACTGTTCGAGAAAAGTGATAACTTCCGCAATCTCTGTAAAATCCAACAATTCCTCACCTAAAGCGTCTAACTGAGTCAGAGATAAACTCCGAATTTGTTGGGGAAGTTGGGGGGGTAGTTCACCAAACCGACGAGTTAATAGACGAATAATTAAACTCGCTTCTCCTTCTCCTCGTCCTTCTTCTCGCCCTTGTTGAACTCCTTGTTGAAGAATATCTTGATAGATAACAGATTCTCGCATAATATCCTCCCGGAGTAATTGTTGAATCAGAGTTTTGTCGTATCTTAAACCCGCTATAATTTGAACTGCGGCTAAGACATTTCGACGCTGTTCTATTGCTTCAATTTTAGCCACTTCTGCGGCGACTTGGGTTAACAACCTTTCCGGGGAATTGGTTTGGGCTAGAGGCGCTAAGGGTAACAAAGCGCTATCATTAAGAAAAATAGCGGGATTTTGTTCCCACATCCGTATCACTCGATAGCGATGTCGGGTTGTTTCCGTGACAAATTCTTCGGTAAAAACGACTTCGGAAGTTGTCGTTTGTAGAAAAATAATAAACTGTTGAATGGGACGGCGATATTTGCGGTAAAGTCTCACCCAATAGTCCAACATCCGCAAGGGTAAAGGCGGTTCAGAAGTGGGTTGAGTTTGAAATTCTAGATGTAGAATTTGCTCAGATGTTTCTAAAAACGTGATAGCATCCGCACTAATGGGTTCGAGACTGAGTTCGGTTTTAAGAACTTGAATATTTCCGGGATTTGTTCCCAGTAACCACCGTGCAAAAGTAGCCGGAGATTCTTCAGCAAGCCGTTTACAAAGGTTATCGTAAGCCAATGTTAGCCGATGAAAATATTATCATTTTATTTTACAATAGTTTGGTAATGTTATCGCATTTTAGAAGGATTGACTTAATACTTCCGTATTTTTACTGAGATAAATTTTATCAAAAAAATCCGTACAATCCCTGATGCTTTTAACGGCGATATCCGCGAATATAGAGTTATCAGCCAAAATTCAAGCTGAGTTGATATTATTTCACAATTAAAAAAGTATGATGACTTCTAAATTGATGGCTTTGACTGAGAATTTAGTTTCCCTTGAACAGCAAACAGAAGAAATGGCTCAAGATGCTGGTTTTTGGAATAAACTAACAAAAGTTGCTGAATCAAGCAAAGAAGCAGCTACACATTTAACAACTCAAACTACTGATTCGCTTGGTAATGCTGCTAAAAGTTCAATGGAAGTATTGGCGAATACCGCCTCAAAAACGGGTGAAGCTATCGGTCAAGCTACAACCAGTACACTTAATGTTGTAGAAGATGCTACGGCTAAAACAGGTAGTGTAGTCAGCAAAGTAGCTACAGAAATGGCGAGTTTTACAGAAAATACCGCCTCAAAAACAGGTGAAACTCTCGGTCAAGCTACAACAAATACAGTTCATGCTGTGGGAAATGCGGCTTCTCAAACAGGTGAATTAGCGGGTAAAATCACAACAGAAACAGGTAGTTTTGTAGCGAATACCGCCTCAAAAACAGGTGAAACTCTCGGTCAAGCTACAACTAATACAGTTCATGCTATGGAAAATGTTGCTTCTCAAACAGGTGAATTAGCGGGTAAAATCACAACAGAAACAGGTAGTTTTGTAGCGAATACCGCCTCAAAAACAGGTGAAACTCTCGGTCAAGTTACAACTGGTACTTCAGAGTTTGTACAAAATGCGGCTTCAGCAACAGGGGATGCAATTTCTCATACTGTAACGGCTACAGTTGATATTGCTGGCAATGTAACCAACACTGCTCTTAATGCTACTGTTAATATAGCAGGAGACGCTCTATCGGGAGTTGCCAAAGGAACCTCAGTCGTTACGATTTGGACTTTAAGCCAATTCGCTGAAGGATTAATGGATGGTGTGAAGTCTTCTTTTGCTTCTGGATTTGGTTTACCCGCATTTGGTTTACTCTTGGGCTTAATTTTTATCTACCGATTTGTATTCAAACGTCCATTCAAAAAAGTTGTATATTCCTATCAAGGTCAATCTGATAGTTCTTCTGTTGTCAACGATAGTTCTTTAATTGAAACGCCAGAAAATGATGTTACTCAATAGTAACGAATATCAATCTGTAATTCATAAATCTAAGTTACTCAGGCGTAGGATAGGCATTGTCTATCCTGCTTTTTTGTGACTTGCGATCGCCTAAACTACAAAATATTCTATCCTAGTAATAGTGTATTATTCAAACCTTCATGTCTCTAACTGAAGAAATTCTCTCTCAAATACCCGGAAACCCGCTTAACGGACTGCGAAAAGCAGATAATATGTGGAACTCGCTCAAAAATAATCAAGTTCCTATTCCCCAAACCGTTGAACGCAACTTTGAACCTCTCGGAACTATTGATTATGATGTGGCAATTTGTGGCGGAACACTGGGGATTTTAATCGGGGCGGCGTTGGCTTTTCGGGGTTGGCGTGTCGCGTTAATTGAACGGGGAATTTTAAAAGGACGAGAACAGGAATGGAATATTTCTCGTCAGGAATTAGAAGTTTTTTTAGAGTTGAATCTACTCTCTATCGACGAATTAAAACAAGCCATCTCAACTGAATATAATCCCGCTCGTTTGAGTTTCCCTAATACACCGGATATCTGGGTAAAAGATGTTTTAAATATTGGCATTGACCCAGTTTATTTACTCAAAACACTCAAAAACCGTTTTTTAGAACTCGGGGGTAAACTCTTTGAAAACACCTCCTATGAAGCTGCAACTGTTCATTCAAATGGGGTGCAAATTACAGCCAAACAAGATGAATCCCAACTTAATATTAACACCCGATTACTATTAGATGCGATGGGGCATTTTTCCCCAATTGTTCGACAAGCCAGACGCGGAGAAAAACCCGATGCGGTGTGTTTGGTGGTGGGAACTTGTGCGACGGGATATCCGAAAAATGAAACGGGAGATATTTTCGCTTCGTTCACGGCGTTGGAAAATCAATGTCAATATTTTTGGGAAGCTTTTCCCGCCAAAGATGGACGCACAACTTATTTATTTACCTATATAGACGCTCATCCTGAACGGTTTAGTTTAGAATTCTTTTTTGAAGAATATTTACGGTTGTTACCCGAATATCAACAGGTTGAATTGAGTCAATTAAGCTTTAAACGGGCTTTATTTGGTTTTTTCCCTTGTTATAAAAATAGTCCTTTAAAAACCCCTTGGGATAGAATTTTACCCATTGGAGATAGTAGCGCCAGTCAATCTCCTTTAAGTTTTGGCGGGTTTGGTTCAATGGTGCGTCATTTACACCGATTAACCGTTGGAATTGAAGAAGCGTTAAAAACAGAATGTCTCGATAAAAATTCGTTAACATTGTTGCAACCCTATCAACCGAGTTTATCGGTGACTTGGCTGTTTCAACGTTCGATGAGTGTGGGTGTTCATCAAACCATTAACCCCGATACCATTAATCATTTATTAGCCGCAGTGTTTCAAGAGATGGAACAGTTGGGCGATGGAGTTCTCAAACCTTTTTTACAGGATGTGGTGCAGTTTTTACCCTTAGCCCAAACGTTGTTTAAAACGGGTCTTTCTCATCCCGATATTGTGTTTAAAATCATTCCCCAAGTAGGGTTAACACCTTTATTCGAGTGGACAGTTCACTATTTTAACTTAGCCGCTTATACGGCGTTATTTTCTCTTGGGAAAAACCTAGAACCTTCGGTTAAAAATCTCCCACCCATACAGCAATATTACTATCATCGTTGGTTAGAGGCTTGGAAATATGGTTCAGGTCAAGATTATCATTAAAACAGTAGGGTGGGTGAATTTTGATCATTTTACTGCTAAATTACCAATTTTTGGTTTTCACCCCCCACACTTTTATTTTTGAGTGGGTGAGTGTTGATAACTTTACTGCTGAAATTACCAATTTTTTTTCACCCACCCTACAGTTGAGTCAAATCAAATCTAAAGTCCGCTAACGTTTGCTAATCCTAAAATCACACCTGCGCCGACAATATGACCTAAGCAAGCTGTCCCAATTAATGCAGCTAAACTCATGCCTAAAAACGTATTCGGTGCCGGGCCAACATTGGGTTTTTGAATCACAAATTTACCAACGGCAAACATAGCAATATTGCAAATCAGCATCACAATTGCAGTGTTGGGACTCCAAGGAGTCGTGGTCACAGTATTTGCTGTTGCGGCAATTAATTCTGAATAAATCAATTGACTTTCTCCTTTGTTTTTAGCGGTTTACAAAATCGGATTAAGATTCTTTGTTTTCATTTATTATCACGAACTGGCAAACGAAAGATGTTCTTGTTGCAATCCTTAATATTTTCCCGGCAAAAACTGGGTTAATTCCTCAATTGCAACATCAAACAGGCTTTTGAACTTGAATCACCTGAAGGCTACCCCCCGCACAAAGCCGTTGTTGAGGAAAATCAGACCCTTCCCTTTCGGATAAACTCGCGTCATAGCCCACCTCAGAGAGTAAGGCCATCAAATCTGTCCTCAGTAATTGCCAAGCTGTTTCAGTTTCAAACACCCACAAAAATAGGGCAATTCCCGGCCAAAATAGGGGATTCTGAGGGCGATGAAAATCAACCAACGTAAATACCCCACCCGGCTTAAGAACTCGATAAACTTCCTCTAAAATTTGACGGAGTTGTACCGGATTCATTTCGTGTAAAGCCGCACTGGTATGAACCAAATCAAATTCATCATTGTCAAAGGGCATTTTTTCCGCAAAGGCTTCTACATATTCTGCCGTGGGAACATTGTGTTGGGCGCGTTTCAATGACAAGGGAGAAGCATCCAACCCCACCACATTTTGAGAACGTTGTACCAAAACGCCCGTCGCCTGTCCACTACCACAACATAAATCCAACACTTTGGTGTTAGGATCAATAGACAATCCTTCCAATGGCAATCGCCGAAAACGCCCTTCTCCTCCCACACTCAAGGCTGCCAGACGAGAGATAGTATCGTAAAGCCATTGGTAACGGTAGCTGAGACTTCTTAAAATTGTTGCCATATCTAGATAATTGAATTTTTTTACTATCGACTTTGCCCCAATATCAAGCTACTATTATTAAAATAGGTAACAAAGATTAAAAATTGGGGATCACAAACCGCTATGGGACGAGTCGGAGTTTTACTGTTAAATCTGGGCGGGCCAGAGCAACTAGAAGATGTCCGCCCCTTTTTGTACAACCTATTTTCCGATCCGGAAATTATTCGTCTGCCCTTTCGTTGGTTGCAGAGACCCCTGGCTTGGTTAATCTCAACCTTGCGCTACACCAAATCTCAAGAAAATTATAAAGCGATTGGTGGGGGTTCTCCCCTGCGACGGATTACCGAAGAACAGGCGGTTGCCCTTCAAGAAAGATTGACCCAAAAAGGGCATGATGCTCAAATTTATGTCGGAATGCGTTATTGGCACCCGTTCACCGAAGAAGCCCTTGTCAGAATCAAGCGAGATAAAATCGAACAACTGGTGATTTTGCCTTTGTATCCCCAATTTTCGATCAGTACCAGTGGTTCTAGCTTTAGACTCTTAGAACGACTTTGGTCTGAAGATCCGGCTCTGCAAGACATTAATTATACCGTAATTCCCTCTTGGTATGATCGACCGGGCTATCTACAGGCGATGAGTCAACTCATTGCTCAAGAACTCGATCATTGTCAAGATTCTGAACACATTCATCTGTTTTTTAGCGCTCACGGAGTCCCGGTCAATTACGTTGAAGAAGCGGGTGATCCCTATCAGAGTGAAATCGAAAACTGTACGCAGTTGATCATGGACACTCTCAACCGTCCGAATCCCCATACTCTGGCTTATCAGAGTCGAGTTGGCCCGGTGGAGTGGCTCAAACCTTACACCGAAGAAGCCATTCCTGAACTCGCCCAACAAGGGGTTGAAGACTTGATGGTGGTTCCGATTAGTTTCGTATCTGAACATATCGAAACGCTTGAAGAAATCGATATGGAGTATCGTCATCTCGCCGAAGAATCGGGAATTAAGAACTTTTATCGGGTTCCTGCCCTCAATACCCATCCGGTTTTTATCGAAGATTTAGCCGATATGGTGATTGAAGCTTTAGACTCACCTCAAGTCAAATTTGCAGAAGTGGCTCATCCTCCGAAAAAAACCAAAATGTATCCCCAAGAACGTTGGGAATGGGGAATGACAACCGCTGCCGAAGTTTGGAATGGTCGTTTGGCGATGATTGGAATTGTTGCTGTTTTGGTGGAGTTAATTACAGGTCATGGCCCTCTGCATTTAGTGGGTTTATTGTAAGCACTGGGGCTTAATCCGGGTTGCGTTTGTGACGACGAGAGCGATCAGGTTGTTTGGGTTGATTTGGGGCGGTGTACCATTGATACCATTGTTTGGAACTGCGAATCGCTAACCACAACAGCAATAGGGCGATTAATCCTCCTTGTTGTGGTGCGTCAAACGCAAATACCACTAGGGAAATGCAGAGAATATCTTGGAAAAAAATCGCCCAAATCGGTAAGCCTTGTAAACGGTAAAACCATCCCACCTGTACCAGTTGCAACACTAACGCCAGTAAACCTCCTGTTACCCCAATTAACCCCACGAGCCACTCGGGTGCGTCAGTCGCCTGGGCGATCGCAATTCCCATAATCGCCCCGACAAAGGGACTACAAACAAGCTGAATAAAATTTAAAATTCGCTGTCCGAGTACATTTTTTGAGGCGAACAGTTCAAACAGCGACCAACTCACTAAAATACCGACCATCCACTGGGGAGAGAACCGAGACAAAAAAGGAACACGCGACCACAAATCCGTTTGCAATAAACCGATTAAAAGTAAGGGTAAAGCAATTCTCATCCCTGCTGCTGCCGATGCAGAGAGTGCAGCTAGGAGTTCTATCATAATATTGTTTAGGTGAGTAGTAGGACAGAATTTAGGCGAAAATACAACCTTAACTTTCTAATCTTCAGAATTTGGAGTTTAAAAACCATATATTCTGATTGTATTTTATATAAACGAACTGACTTAGAGTTAAACCTACTCTATAGTTTGACACATTCACTCGAAATTTGGCGACTTCTTTTGGAAGGAAAAATTAAAAAATATCTAAAATCTGGATTGAAGTTTTGTTTTCAGATAAACTACACATCTAAGTTCAATTGTCAAACACTATTATTCACCTTTGATTCCTTAACTTTGATTGCAATTTGATAAATAGAATCAACAATCTGAAAAACTGAAAATTACCGTGATATGAGTTAGAGTATCAAGTTTACCCTCAACACTCATGTCTGATTCCCTATTTGCAGATGCCAGCCAAAGACTCGAACGTGCTTTGAAGTACGTCTGTCTTTCCGAAGATACCACCGAACGACTGAAGTTTCCTAAATCTAGTTTAATCGTTTCCATTCCCGTTCGTATGGATAATGGTTCACTGAAAATTTTTCAAGGCTATCGAGTGCGGTACGATGACACAAGAGGGCCGACCAAAGGAGGGGTGAGATACTATCCGACTGTCTCCCTCGATGAAGTCACCTCTTTAGCCTTTTGGATGACCTTTAAATGTGCTGTTTTAAACTTACCTTTTGGGGGGGCAAAAGGCGGAATTACGATTAATCCCAAAGAACTTTCAAAACTAGAATTAGAACGTTTAAGTCGTGGATATGTCGATGCGATCGCCGATTTTATTGGCCCTGATATTGACATTCCCGCCCCCGATGTTTACACAAATCCCATGATTATGGGGTGGATGATGGATCAATATAGCATTATTCGTCGTCAACTTTGTAACGGAGTAGTTACAGGTAAACCCATCGCATTAGGGGGAAGTTTAGGGCGAGATACAGCGACTGCAATGGGTGCTTTTTTTGTAATAGAAATCATTCTAGCAAAATTAAGTCAATTCCCCGCTAATACAACCGTTGCAGTTCAAGGATTTGGAAATGCAGGCGCAATCATAGCCCAACTTCTCGCCCAAGCGGGTTATAAAGTTGTAGCAGTGAGTGATTCTCAAGGCGGAATTTATGCTAAAAATGGCTTAGATATTCCCAGTGTTCGACAGTTTAAAGAGTCAAACAAAAGTGTGAAAGCCGTTTACTGTGAAGGAACAGTGTGTAATATTGTTGAACATCATGTGATTAGCAATGAAGAACTTTTAACCCTCGATGTTGATGTTCTAATTCCCGCTGCTTTAGAAAATCAAATTACGGCTGAAAATGCTAAAGATATCAAAGCAAAATATATTTTTGAAGTTGCAAATGGTCCCACAACTTCCGAAGCCGATCAGATTTTAGAAGCACGGGGAATTCAGGTTATTCCTGATATTTTAGTGAATGCTGGAGGCGTAACCGTCAGTTATTTTGAATGGGTACAAAATCGCAGTGGATTTTATTGGACAGCAGATGAAGTTAATCTTCGTCTCAAACAAAAAATGATGGCTGAAACCGAAGAAATTTGGCAATTATCTCAAGAGCTTGGTATTTCCATGCGAACCGCAGCCTATGTTCATGGTTTAAATCGGTTGGGAGAAGCGATCAATGCCAAAGGAACCCGAGATTTTTATGTCAAAAACTAACTCAATTTTACTTTAATTCCACTCTCCAAATATAGTCAGCAATTGGAGTTTTACTCTCAACCGATTCTTCTATTTTTGCAGAAAAGATCACTGAACGCTGAACTAAATTGCGATCATTCAACCGCCGTTCCACTCGACTCGGAATTCCATAATTGTAGATAATATGACCCTTTCCCGCTAAGACAACGACTTGAGATTTGGGATGATTCTGAAGATATTCAGCAATAGTTTCTGCCATCGTTTCATCCCAAAGCACTTGAGCCAAAAAGAAGTTTTCAAAAGCTGTACTATTGCCTTTTCCGTGATGATGTTGCTGGTAAATCTCTTGGAGCATTTGCCGATATTCAGCATTATCCGTGCGAATTTCACTGAAAGTAGGAATATAAGTTTTGTCTTCGGCTGTTAAGCTCTCTAAGCCACTTTTTGCCACTTTTCGAGTCACTTCACTCGGAGTATTTAACGCTAAAACGGGGATTTTATTTTGCCGCGCAAATCTTAAAATTTCTGCATAATTTTCCCACGGAAAACCCCAACGTTGTAAATATTCGCTTTTATCAATTAACTCCGCTTCGCTGATTTTTCCGGCAATGTATTGATCTAAAACCCCTTGATAGGGACGCTGAAACATTTCTAGAGCAATGACCAGTTGAGGGTTTTTTTGGTATAATTGTTTAATAATCTGAAGTTGGGCAAGATGATCCTGAAGTTGATTGTGAGTTTCTCCTAAGTACACCACGTTTGCACTTTCGAGATTTTGTAAAATATTTTGTTGAGAAGAAGTTACAGCGTATAAGCTAGAAGAATCAAAAGTATACAGATGATGAGAATATTCAGCCCCGACGGGTGGTGTACACCACAAAAATAATCCAAGTGACCAGGTGAAAAATTTAGCGACTGCAACTTTATTCATTTTCATTGATTTTTAGAGAACTCAACGCTAGAAATGCTAAATCTACAAAAAAAACCTAGCTTTATTAACCATCAAAGATTACGTTTTGTCAAAAATTTGGCTTTTTATCTCAACAGTCCCAATACGAGAGATATTCTCTAATCTCTATTTTGTAAAGGTTTGATGAAATAGTATACGAATCTGTCCGGATCAGGTTATTGTGATGAATCCAATTTACTGTGATAAAATTCAGAAGGTGAATCTAGTGTTAATGATAGCAAAAAACTGTAATTTGATGTTAAATATTAAGAGATAATGACCTTCTATAAATATAAACTAATAATTTTCATCCCCAAAAACTTGTAATTGAATATAGACTAATATTAACGCAACCGCCAATAAAATTGTCGCCGCCGCCGCAGCATAACCAAAGTCAAATTGAGCAAAAGCTTGATCATAAATATAATAAACTAACAGATTTGTAGAGTTAAGAGGGCCGCCCCCGGTGATCATATAAACTTGCTCAAAACTGCGTAGGGTAAAAATAGCGGTGGTTATAGTAGCAAAGATTAAAGTGGGTCTTAATCCCGGTAAAGTAATGTACCAAAACTGTTGCCAAAACCCTGCCCCATCCATTTCTGCGGCTTCATAACGGTTGAGAGGAATCGCTTGAAGTCCCGCTAAAAATACCACCATATTAAACCCTAATTGCTTCCAAATACTGAGTAAAATTAAGACAGGCATCGCCCAAACCGTACTGCTTAACCAGGGAATCGGATCAAATCCTAAACTCAGTAAAAAAGCGTTAATCGGGCCATCAGTTTGAAACAACCAACGCCATCCTAAACCCACCGCAACGAGTGAAGTAATAGAAGGGATAAAATAAGCCGTTCGTAGAATTCCCCGCAACGCTAAAGCTTGATTCAGCAAGACTGCTAAGAGTAAGGGAATCACTAAACTGGGAATGACGGTAGCAAGGGTAAAATAAATCGTATTTCCCATCACTTGCCAAAAATCTGGACTCACCAGTAATCGCCAATAATTTTTTAATCCGACCCAATGCACCCCAGTAATGGTAAAATTACCCTGAGTAAAGCTGAGATAGAATAGATAAACAATCGGCCAAATTACAAAGATAGCCATTAAAACGGCAGCCGGAGCAAGAAAGATCCAAGCGGCGATCGCTTCTTGATCGAGAAGGTTTTGGTTAGAAGTGGGTAAAGGTTTCATCTGCAAATTGGCTGGCAGTTGGGTGGGCGTAGAACTATTCTAAACAACAGCGAGATTTTAGGGATCAGTTTATTTATTTGTTTATTTGTTCGTTTACTTGTTAATTTTAAGGTATCAATGAGTTCCGATTTAATGTCAGTCGATCCAACACCAAGTTTAATTTCTCCCGAAATTTTTCCTTCTATTCCATTCCAGGGAGAACCCTTAAAATTAGGGATTTTAGCTTCAGGAAGCGGGAGTAACTTTGAAGCCATTGCCACCGCGATCGCCGCCCAAAAACTTAATGCTAAAATTCAGGTTTTGATTTATAATAACCCTAAAGCTAAAGTGGTCGAACGGGCGAAAAAGTTTGGGGTCACTTCGATTTTACTCAATCACCGTGATTATTCTACCCGAGAAGACCTGGATCAAGATCTTGTTAAAACCTTCAATCAATACGATGTGGATTGGGTCGTCATGGCGGGATGGATGCGAATTGTTACCCCGGTTTTAATTGATGCCTTTCCGCAGAAAATTATCAATCTTCACCCCAGTTTATTACCGAGTTTTCCGGGAATTCATGCGATTGAACAAGCTTTAGAAGCCGGAGTCAAAATTACAGGCTGTACCGTGCATTTGGTTGAGTTAGAAGTCGATAGCGGCCCGATTTTAATGCAAGCAGCCGTTCCAATTTTACCAGATGATACGCCAGACAGCCTTCATGCTCGAATTCAGGTGAAAGAACATCAAATTATTGTCGGTGCGATCGCTCAACTTCAACAGAAATGATGAGTTAAGATTTTTCCTCACCAATCACAACCGCTTCAACATGAACTTTTTGCTGTTTCTCATCAACGTTTGTAATCGCCCAACGCAACGGTTCACCTCGTTTTTGGAGTTCCGCTTCTATCTCATGTTGCAGCTTTTGAGGAGAGTCTTGGATGTCAATTTCAGCGCTAATAAAATGAGTAGTCATCGTTTGTTCTCGGTTGTAATGATTAGATTTATTCCTTAGTAAACCATAAATTGAGGTTCTTTTGACCTCAAAAAGCAATCCATCTCAGCCCCCAAATTGGGGGCAAGACCGATTAAACTTCTAGATGATAGCGACTGGTTAACTTATCCAACTGCTTAACCAACAAACTCAAAAACAGTCCGACATCCGTCACCACACCCACAGACTCAACCGATCCGCGATCGCTAAGTTTCGTCACCACTGCGGGGTTGATATCCACACAAACCATTTTCACACCTGCGGCAGTCATATTCCCGACGCCAATGGAATGTAACATCGTCGAAAGCATCAAAATCATCTCCGCACCCTGCAACAACTCAGTATAATGCTGTTGGGCTTTAATCAAATCCATCTGCGTATCGGGAAGCGGGCCGTCATCTCGAATTGAACCCGCCAACGAGAAGGGAACATGATTCTTGACGCATTCATACATCACCCCGGTGGTGAGTATCCCTTTTTCCACCGCATTGGCAATACTTCCACAGCGTCGAATGGCATTAATTACCTTCAAATGGTGTCGGTGTCCGCCTTTAACGGCTGTTCCCTGCTTCATATCGACACCCAACGAAGTCCCCATCATCGACTGTTCAATATCGTGAACGGCGATCGCATTTCCACCCAATAATGCCTGTACATACCCTTCGCGGACCAAATGAGACAGATGTTCGGCGCCGCCTGTGTGGATGACAACTGGCCCTGCGGTGACAATCACTTTCCCACCGCGATCGCGAATTTGGCGCAATTCCCAAGCAACTTGTTCGACAATTAATTCAACTCGACGTTCACTCGAAACCCCGGCTGACATAAAGCCAAATTCTTGGGGGGTATTGCGTTGTTCGCGAGATTCTGTTTTGCGAATGGTGCGAATTCCGGCGACATCCACGACAACTTTTTCGCCGACAATGAGATCCCGCAGTAATTTACATTTTGCCACAATTCCTTCGGAAGTTTCGGTAACAGCGATCGCCCCGTCCATGCGTTGATTTTGAACTCTGATCCATTCTCCATTGACGCGAATTTCTGTGGGATAGATAGTCGTCACATAAAAATCATCTGGGCTGACGCCACTTTGATGAACAGGTTCTAACTTCGCATCCTGAATATCTTCCTCTAAAGAAACCGCCCCGATATCAATTAACTGACTAATAATATCTTCCATCACCTGATGGGAGGGTGCGGTAATTTTAATCAAAGCATTAGATGTACTTTGACGTTCTTCACCTAAATTAAATTGTTGAACTTTGAAACTTCCCCCGCCTTCGACAATTAAATCTAAGGCTTGGTTAATTAACCCCGCATCGAGTAAATGTCCTTCCATACGAACAGTACGGGTTTCAATTTGTACCGTTGCATGGCGATCCGGGATAATCGGTTCAGTCACACGCAGCGTTAGACATTTGGCAGCCCCCCCTGCTTTGAGAAATTCACTCAGAGGCGTTTCAATGACTTTAAAACCCGCTTCGCCGAGTCTGGCTTTAAGATTATCGCTGACTTTGTTGATCACCACCGTTTCGTTAATATTAACGGCGTTACAAGCAAAGTTTACGGCATCAGGTTCTTCGATCGCGATCCGTTTTTCGGCAGGAACCCGCATTTCTATCAGGCGGTTTGAGTAGGAGTCAAACGCAGGCGGATAATACAGGAGATA
>Ga0207419_1000166_pt1 | contig 53207 bp, 37 predicted proteins | sample ElkSloMetagenome_4_FD_184723 | JGI IMG/M metagenome (GOLD analysis project Ga0207419, IMG submission 184723) | Hot spring microbial communities from Elkhorn Slough, Monterey Bay, USA - MD2A (version 2) | ecosystem: Environmental > Aquatic > Marine > Intertidal zone > Estuary: Microbial mat ...
TAGACAGTAAGAAAAAAGCTGAAGCCGATAAAAAAGCCAAACCTGCCGCTGAAGAAAAAGATACGGAGCAAAAGGAAGCGCCTAAAAAAGCTGAGGAGTCAAAGACCGAAAGCAAAACCAAAAAAGAAAAAGAAACCAAGACTACGGCAAAGAAAGAAGACGCTCAACCAGCTAAAAAAGACGAAGCTAAGGCTGTTGAATCTACAGAAGCCTCTGAGTCTTCAGAGTCTTCAGACGATACCGTAAAAACAAAGTATCAGAAGTTGTCAGGTCTTAAGTCTACAGGTGAAAAAATAGATCTGTCCCAATTTAAAAAGCCAAAAAAGAAAAAAGAAGATAAAAAAGAAAATACAACAGGGTCTTCTAGTAGACGCAAAAGACGTCGTATAAGTAAAGATACAGGCAATAAAACTTCTCAAGATAGAAGAAGAGGTCAAAAAGGGCGCGGTAAGGCTAAACCTAAGGTGGTTAAAGAAGAGCCAAGCGAAGAAGAAGTACAAAAACAAATTAGAGAAACCTTAGAAAAACTTCAAGGTAAATCGAGTAAGCGTAAAGGCGCTAAATATAGACGAGAGAAAAGAGACCAGCACAGACAACAGTCTGAAATGGATCAAGAATTAGCACAGGCAGAAAGCAAAACCTTAAAAGTTACAGAATTTGTGACGGTTAGTGAGGTGGCTACGATGATGAATGTAAGTGTTAATGAAATTATCTCTGCATGTATGAGTCTTGGTATGATGGTGACTATGAATCAAAGATTGGATGCAGAAACTTTGACGATTGTAGCAGATGAATTTGGATATGAAGTAGAATTCGTAACGGCCGATATCGAAGAATCTATAGACGAGGTTGAAGATAAGCCAGAAGACTTAGAACCAAGAGCACCAATTGTAACGGTAATGGGCCACGTAGATCACGGTAAAACCTCCTTGTTAGATTATATAAGACAAGAAAATGTTATTGCTGGCGAATCAGGTGGAATTACACAGCACATTGGAGCTTATGGTGTGCAATTACAAAACGACGAAAAAATAGCCTTTTTAGATACACCGGGTCACGAAGCGTTTACCGCTATGCGAGCCAGAGGTGCACAAGTTACCGACATCGCTATTATTGTGGTTGCTGCAGATGATGCTATAATGCCGCAAACCAAAGAGGCCATTTCTCACGCTCAAGCAGCCGGTGTACCTATTGTATTTGCTATTAATAAAATAGATAAACCAGATGCTAACCCAGAAAAAGTAAAAGAAGGCTTAGCACAAATGAATCTCTTAGTTGAAGATTGGGGTGGTAAAATTCAGTCGCATGATATTTCAGCTAAAACAGGTGAGGGAATTAAAGAATTACTTGAAAAAGTATTACTAGAGGCTGAGTTACTTGATCTCAAAGCTAATCCTAATAAACTGGCTAACGGAACAGTAGTAGAAGCGTTTTTAGATAAAGGACGTGGATATGTATCTACTGTGCTTGTTCAAGCAGGATCTTTAAAAATAGGAGATTATTTGTTAGCAGGAAAAAGCAGTGGTAAAGTAAAAGCCATGTATGATGAAAGAGGAAACGAAGTCAAAGAAGCAGGACCATCTACACCGGTATCTGTATTAGGATTAGACGGTGCACCGCAAGCCGGAGATAAATTTAATGTGTTTGAAGACGAACGTGAAGCCAAACAAATAGCTACCAAACGTACGCAGCTTCAGCGCGAACAAACTGTTAGAACACAACGACACATAACCTTAGATGAAATTGGTAGAAGAATTGCCTTAGGTGATTTCCAAGAGCTCAATATCATTCTTAAAGGTGATGTAGATGGTTCTGTGGAAGCTTTAACAGATTCTTTCCAGAAATTATCGACAGAAGAAATACAAGTTAATATCATCCACAAGGGCGTAGGAGCCATTACTGAAAGCGATGTGTTATTAGCTTCGGCTTCAGATGCTATCATTATAGGGTTTAACGTAAGGCCAATGGGCAATGCGCGCCAAGTGGCCGATAAAGAGGAAATAGATATCAGAACGTATTCTATTATCTATGATGCTATCAATGACCTTAAAGATGCTATGGAAGGTATGTTATCCCCAGAATTAAAAGAGGAGATAACAGGTACTGCTGAGGTTAGAGAAACTTTTAAAATTTCTAAGATAGGAACCATTGCAGGTTGTATGGTAACTAACGGTAAAATCTTTAGAAATTCTGGAATCAGACTTATCAGAGATGGTGTTGTTGTATTCACAGGCGAATTAGCATCTTTAAAACGCTTTAAAGACGATGTGAAAGAAGTTAGCAAAGGTTATGATTGCGGTATGCAAATCAAAAACTACAATGATTTAAAAGAAGGCGATATTATTGAAGCATTTAAAGAAGTAGAGGTTAAAAAGAAGCTTAAATAAACTTCAAAAACTTACTTTTTGGGCTGAAAAATAATGGCATCTGGATAATCTTTCTTCAACACCAATAGCGCTCGGTCGGCGGCAAGTCTAGTTGAAAAATTGCCCACCCATATTTTGTAATTGGGTGTTTGCCATTGTATAGAACTTGGCCAGTTGTTGTATTTCAATTTAAAATCTTGTTCTGCCTCTTTGGCTAAATCGGGGTCTACACTTTGATAGATTTGGATTTTATACATTTTAACGGTAGCCACATCTTTTTTATATTCAAGCAGTTTATCAATATCCTTATCTTGGTCTACAGTGACATCGGCTTGCTGTGCTTGCACAAATAACGTAGTGCATAAAGCAAATATAAAAGATAAGTAAGTGGTTTTTAAGTGCATAATATTAGGTTTATTTACAAAAATAGAATAATGATTTATACGGGCTCATTTATTTTATTTAGAATAGTTATAAATTAGTTGTTATCGCATATCTAAGATTTCCTAAATGGACTTTATATCTTACTTTTGTGAGCGATTTTATAGTGGCATTTTTTGCTTATTTATATGAAAAAATCGTACCAAAATTTAGGAGTTAATTCAATTTATAATATGAAACAGGTGATTCACCGTAAATTATCCTCTAGCCTACTACGTTTAGGGTTAATTGTATTACTTACATTTTCTTATTCAATCTCAGCCCAAGAAGGCGAAGCAGCGCAAGAGGGCGATCCTGTAAAAGGCAAATCATTGTACAATGCTAATTGTGCGGCATGTCATAAATTAGATAAGAAAATGACAGGTCCAGCATTGCGTAATGTTGAGGCTAGATTAGCAGAGGAAGAGGGGTTAGATCGAGAATGGTTAAATGCATGGATACGAAACAGTGCAGGTCTTATCAAATCTGGTGATGACTATGCCAATAAAATCTATGAGGAGTATAATAAAGTGGCAATGACGGCTTTTCCGCAGTTATCAGACCAAGATATATCGGATATTTTAGCTTACACCGCGGCACCTCCTCCAAAGCCAGAGGAGCCAGTTGCAGGGCAACAAGTTGTGGTCCAAAAGCCTGGAATATCTAACGAAATTATATTAGGGGCGTTAGCCGTTTTATTTGGGTTACTAGCACTAGCCCTAGTATTGGTTAAGAAAACTCTAGATCGTTTTGCAGAGGCTAAAGGTATAGAGGTTGAAGAGAAAGAAAAGCGCATGCCATTGTGGAAAGCTTTTGCTCAAAACCAGTTTTTAGTTTTAGTAACTACCGTTATTTTACTATTAGGTAGTGCTTATTTTGTATATGGCTATTTAATGCAGGTGGGGGTTGATCAAGGCTATGAGCCGGTGCAACCTATTCATTATTCACACAGAATTCATGCTGGTGAGAATGGTATAGATTGTAAATATTGTCACTCTTCAGCACGTGTTAGTAAGCACTCAGGGATTCCTTCATTAAATATATGTATGAACTGTCACAAGGCCATCGGTGAGGTCGCTGAGGCAACCCAACAAGAAGGTATCAATGAATACGGTGTAGATTACAATGCAGAAATTCAAAAATTATATAAAGCTGTTGGTTGGGATGAAGACGAACAAGCTTACACCGGGGATACGAGCCCTGTAAAATGGATAAGAATTCATAACTTACCAGATTTCGCTTATTTCAACCACGCGCAGCACGTTACTGTGGCTGGGGTAGAATGTCAGACATGTCATGGACCTGTAGAGGAAATGGAAATTATGTATCAACATTCGTCTTTAACAATGGGTTGGTGTATTAACTGTCACAGAGAGACTAATGTGAAGGTAGAAGATAACGCCTATTACGAAAAGATTCACGAAGAGTTATCTAAAAAATACGGAGTCGAAGAACTTACGGCCGCTCAAATGGGTGGTTTAGAATGCGGTAAATGTCATTACTAAGTAATTCACCACTCCATTAATAATTAAATAAAGAAGTAATTCAATATCATATGTCATCAAACAAGAAATACTGGAAAAGTGTTGAGGAGCTAAGCGAAAATAGCTCTATTGTTGAGACGCTAAAACAAAATGAATTTGTAGAGCAAATCCCTACAGATGAATTTTTAGGAAATAAAGAGGTTTTAGAATCCTCTTCAACCTCGCGTCGTGATTTCTTAAAATATGTCGGGTTCAGTACGGCCGCCGCCTCTATGGCAGCCTGTGAAGGACCAGTTATAAAATCCATTCCTTACGTTAATCAACCAACAGAGATTATACCAGGGGTGGCTAATTTTTATGCCACAACGATTGCAGATGGTTATGATTATGCAAGTGTGTTAGTAAAAACACGTGAGGGAAGACCTATAAAAATAGAAAACAATACTACGGCAACGACCAATGGCGCTGCCAACGCTAGGGTAAATGCCTCTATTCTAGGGTTATATGACAATTTAAGAGTTAAATCACCTATGAAAGGTGATGATACTATATCTTGGGAAACGTTTGTTTCTGAAACGCGTACCAAACTAAATGATATTAGTGCTAGTGGTAAAAGCATTGTGTTTTTAACACAAACACTACCTAGTCCATCTACGGCGCGGCTTATAGAAGAATTTAAGGGAAAATACGGGAACGTACAACATGTGCCTTACGATGCCGTTTCAGAATCCTCAGCTATCGAAGCATACGCTGCTAAATACGGAAAGCAAGGACTCGCCAATTACGACTTCTCTAAAGCGATGACAATCGTCTCTATCGGTGCAGATTTTGTGGGAGATTGGCAAGGAGGTGGCTTTGAGTCCGCTTACGCTAAAAATAGAATTCCTCAAAACGGAAAAATGTCAAGACATATTCAGTTTGAATCTAATATGTCCTTGACTGGTGCAAACGCAGATAAGAGAGTGCCATTAAAACCGAGCCATCAGAAATTGGCTTTGGCTAAACTTTATAGTTACGTAGTTGGTGGAGCTGTGCCTGGAACCCTGCCTGAAGCATTAGATAAGGCGGTTAAAAATGCAGCTTCAGAAATAAAAAGAGCAGGTAGAAATGCTGTAGTTGTTACAGGAATTCAAGATGTCAATGCACAAACCGTTGCTTTAGAAATAAATGAACATATACAGAGTAAGGCGTTTCAGCCAGAGGTAACAATTAAGACTAGACAAGGTAAAGACAATAACGTTCTACAACTTGTTAAGGATATGAAAGCTGGAAAGGTTGGTGCTATCTTAACTTATGGAGTAAATCCAGCCTATACCTTACCCAATGCAGATGACTTCAATACAGGTTTAGAAAAAACAGACTTATCTATTGCCTTCTCGATGAAGCAAGATGAGACTGCAGTAAACTCAGATTATATAGCTGCGACACCACATTACTTAGAGTCATGGGGTGATTTCGAATTAAAATCTGGACATTTTTCATTAATGCAGCCTACAATTCGCCCGTTATTTGATACGAAGCAATTTCAGGACGTTTTAATGGCTTGGTTAGGTGTAGAGGGGAATTATAGAGATTATCTGAGACAAACTTGGGAGGACAATATTTTAAATGGTTCTAATTTTAATAAAGCCATTCAAGATGGGGTGTTCGTGTCAACAGCCTCAACAGATACAAATTCTTTAGACGGTAGTAATGAAACAACCTCTGCCTCTTCTGAAACAACTGCTGCTGGTAGTGCTGCAAGAAGTTTAGCACAATCCGTAAAATCATATGATTTTGAACTTCAGCTTTACGCCAAAACTGGTATGGGAGACGGTAAGCAGGCTAATAATCCTTGGTTGCAGGAGTTCCCAGATCCCATAACGAGAACGTCATGGGATAATTACTTAACGGTTTCAAAAGCTGATGCGGATGCCTTAGGGTTGGTTAACGAAAATGATTCCAATGGAGGATTAAACGGTAGCTATGTTAATGTTACTGTTAATGGTTTTACCGCTGAAAATGTTCCAGTAATCATTCAGCCAGGACAAGCTAAAGGATCTGTAGGAATGGCATTTGGTTATGGGCGGACTTCTAAAGCTTTAAAAGAAGAAATGAAAACGGGTGTAAATGCCTATCCGTTATATAAAGATTTTAAGCCAACTCAAGAGGTGTCTCTTACAAAGGCTCCCGGCATCCACGAATTTGCGTGCGTGCAGTTGCATAACACGTTAATGGGTCGTGGCGATATTATAAAAGAAACCACTTTAGAAATATTTAATACTAGAGATAAAGAGTATTGGAATTCCGTTCCAAAAGTGTCTCTGAACCACGTAGAAACCCCAGTTACTTCCCCTGAGGTAGATTTATGGGATGAGTTTGACCGTTCTATTGGTCACCACTTTAATCTTTCTATAGACCTTAATGCCTGTACAGGTTGTGGGGCTTGTGTTATTGCTTGTCATGCAGAAAATAACGTTCCTGTAGTAGGGAAATCAGAGATGCGCCGCAGTAGAGATATGCACTGGTTACGTATAGATAGGTATTACTCTTCTGAAGAAACATTTGAGGGTGATAACTCTAAGAAAGATAATATTTCTGGTCTTTCGAGTTCGCTGAGTGAATTTGCTGAAATGGAAATGGCAGCTAGCAATCCACAAGTGGCATTTCAACCCGTAATGTGTCAGCATTGTAATCACGCTCCTTGTGAGACCGTATGTCCTGTTGCAGCTTCTGCACATGGAAGACAGGGGCAAAACCATATGACATATAATCGTTGTGTTGGTACAAGGTATTGCGCAAACAACTGTCCTTATAAGGTACGTCGTTTTAACTGGTTCTTATACAATAAGAATGACGAATTCGACTACTATATGAACGATGATTTAGGGCGTATGGTGCTCAATCCAGATGTTACAGTTCGTTCTCGTGGTGTAATGGAAAAATGTTCAATGTGTATTCAAAAAACACAAAAAACTATTCTAGATGCCAAGCGAGAAGGACGTCCTATTAAAGATGGTGAATTCCAAACAGCATGTTCGGCAGCTTGTGGAAATGGTGCCATAGTTTTTGGCGATATTAATGATGAAGAGAGTGAAGTTGCAAAATTAAAAGAAGATAAGCGTGTGTATCATTTACTTGAGCATGTAGGTACTAAACCAAATGTATTCTATCATACAAAAGTGAGAAACACATCTAAAGCATAACTAAATTAAAGATTCAATTATATAATTATGGCGTCTCATTACGAAGCACCTATTAGAAGACCTTTAGTAACCGGAGAGAAATCTTATCACGATGTTACTGTGGACGTAGCTAGACCTGTAGAAGGTAAAGCTAATAAAGCCTGGTGGATAGTTTTTAGTATCTCTTTGGTAGCATTTCTTTGGGGATTAGGTTGTATTATTTATACCATATCTACAGGTATTGGGGTTTGGGGTCTTAATAAGACTGTAAACTGGGCCTGGGATATTACCAACTTCGTTTGGTGGGTAGGTATTGGCCACGCAGGTACATTAATATCGGCAGTACTATTATTATTCCGTCAGAAATGGAGAATGGCAATTAACAGATCTGCGGAGGCTATGACCATTTTCTCTGTAGTTCAGGCTGGATTGTTTCCTATCATTCACATGGGACGACCTTGGTTAGCTTATTGGGTGTTACCAATTCCAAATCAATTTGGGTCGTTGTGGGTTAATTTTAACTCACCACTACTTTGGGATGTTTTTGCGATTTCTACCTACTTATCGGTGTCGTTAGTATTTTGGTGGACAGGATTACTACCCGATTTTGCAATGATTAGAGATAGAGCCGTAAAGCCATTTCAGAAAAAAATCTATTCACTCATAAGTTTTGGGTGGTCAGGACGTGCTAAAGATTGGCAACGTTTTGAAGAGGTATCATTGGTACTTGCAGGCTTAGCAACACCTTTAGTATTATCAGTACACACCATCGTATCTTTTGACTTTGCGACTTCTGTTATACCGGGTTGGCATACTACAATTTTCCCTCCTTACTTCGTTGCAGGAGCTATTTTCTCAGGGTTTGCAATGGTTAATACATTGCTTATTATCATGAGAAAAGTGTGTAGCTTAGAGGATTACATTACAGTACAACATATAGAACTCATGAATATCGTCATCATGATTACCGGATCTATAGTTGGTGTAGCTTATATCACCGAATTATTTATAGCTTGGTATTCTGGTGTTGAATATGAACAGTATGCATTTCTCAATAGAGCTACAGGACCTTACTGGTGGGCTTACTGGTCTATGATGACTTGTAATGTATTTTCACCACAGTTCATGTGGTTTAAAAAGCTAAGAACTAGTATTATGTTCTCCTTTTTTATCTCAATTGTTGTTAATATTGGAATGTGGTTCGAGCGTTTTGTAATCATTGTAACCTCATTACATAGAGACTATTTACCATCTTCTTGGACTATGTTTTCGCCTACATTTGTTGATATCGGAATTTTTATTGGAACCATAGGCTTTTTCTTTGTTTTGTTCTTACTATATTCTAGAACTTTCCCTGTGATAGCACAGGCCGAGGTGAAAACAATCTTAAAGTCGTCTGGTGAGCGTTATAAAAAAATTCGTGAAAGTGGAGCGACTTTAGTAGGATCAGGTGCTGATGCAAGAACATCGCATTTGAAACTACCCGAAGAGACTAATGCTAATAAGCCTCTGCAGGACGATGTAGAAAAATTAGGAAACCTTTTAGAAGGCGTAGGTCGTTTTGATCCTGAGATACAGACCGCAGATAATTTGCAGGCCATAAACGGAATTGGTCCAAAAATGGAGCAAACCTTAAATAATATTGGCATCTATACCTACGCTCAGGTAAGTAAAATGACAAAAAGAGAATACGACTTGTTAGACGAGATTACAGGTTCTTTCCCAGGGAGAGCTGAACGTGATGATTGGTCTGGACAGGCTAAAAAATTATTAAATAACTAATATAGTATATGGAAGCGTCTAAAGTAATTCATGCTATTTATACAGATGATGATGTCTTAATGTCCGCCGTAAAAAAGGTGAAGGCAGAAAAGCATCATATCGAAGAAATATATACTCCGTTCCCCGTTCATGGACTAGATAAGGCCATGGGATTGGCCCCAACACGTTTAGCAATCACATCTTTTTTATACGGATGTGTGGGCTTAACCGTAGCTGTATTAATGATGGATTTTATCATGATAGAAGACTGGCCACAAGACATTGGTGGAAAACCAAGTTTCAGTTATTTAGAGAATATGCCGGCTTTTGTTCCTATCATGTTTGAGCTAACGGTATTTTTTGCAGCACACCTTATGGTGATTACATTTTACCTAAGAAGTAGAATGTGGCCTTTTAAAAAGGCAGAAAATCCAGATCCAAGAACAACCGATGATCATTTCTTGATGGAAATAGCCTTAAACGAAAACGAAGAGGAACTTACCAACTTACTCAAGGATTCTGGGGCTGTAGAAATTAACATTATAGATAAAGACGAAGAAGAAGCACATTAACATGAAAACCTTAATTAAATACACGCTTTTAGTACTAATAGCCTTTAGTTTTTCATCTTGCAATAATAGCAATAGTAGAAACTACCAGTACATGCCTAATATGTATGAGCCTGTAGGTTACGAAACCTATGATGAAGCTCATGTACAAGTTGGCGATACAGCAATAATGAGATATAATATGGAAGCACAGTTACCTGCAGAAGGTACTATTCCTAGAGGAGATTTTATGCCTTATGAGTACGAAGATACCAATGAAGGTTACACAATGGCCAAGGCCAATCTAGAAAGTCCTTTAGATACTATGCAGGTAGATTATGCTCGTGGAAAAGAGCTTTACGATATTTATTGTGGTATTTGTCATGGAAATAAAGGAAAAGGTCAAGGAAAGTTAGTGCAAAATGAAAAAATTCTTGGGGTACCGAGCTATGATGATGCAGGAAGAGCCATTACAACAGGAAGTATATACCACGTTATATACTATGGTAAAAACACCATGGGAGCCTACAAAAATCAGCTTAATGAACAAGAGCGTTGGCAGGTTGTAGCTTATGTAGAGAAATTAAAGGCAGAATTAGAAAAGTAAGATTTAGATAAAGATTATATAAATGGAATATAAAATTTCAAATCGTTTAAAAATTGGTGCTATCGTTCTAATAATCTTAGGGCTATTAGGTGTTGGCTATGGTTTTTGGGATTCGCATCATTATCAAACTGTAGATGACGTCAAAGTATTACTTGCAGATGAGCATCATGAGGGTGACCATGCAGAAGCAGCGCACGCTACAGAAATGCATGGCGATTCTCAGCACATGAGTGAGGCACATGACAACGGCAATCACGAGAGTGCAGCTGATGGTCATGAGAAAAGTCACGAGGAGCATGTATTACATCAAATACACAATAGGCCTTGGGCAGCTTTATACGTTGGAGCTTTCTTCTTTTTTATGATTGCTTTAGGGGTTTTAGCCTTTTATGCCATTCAATATGCAGCCCAAGCAGGATGGTCGCCCGTTCTCTTTAGGGTTATGGAAGCAATTACCGCTTACGTATTTCCAGGCGCGGTAATAGTGCTTTTAATTGCCGTAGCATCGGGAACTATAGGGCATTACAATCTTTTCGTTTGGATGGATCCAGAGGTAGTAGAACACGATAAGTTAATTCAAGGAAAATCGAGTTATTTAAACCTTACTTGGTTTATTATTAGAGGTATCATCTTCATCTCTGGCTGGGTGCTTTACAGACAATTTGCGAGAAAGTTCTCACTGCAACAAGACAAAGCAGACGATAATAAAAACTTCAAGAAAAACTTTAGAATATCGGCTGGGTTTTTAGTATTCTATATTTATACAGAATCTATGATGTCTTGGGATTGGATCATGAGTGTAGACCCACACTGGTTTAGTACCTTATTTGGCTGGTACGTATTTGCAAGTATGTTTGTAAGTGGTATTACAGTGATTGCTCTTATGACTATTTATTTAAAATCTAAAGGATTGCTAGAATTTGTTAACGATAGCCATATCCACGATTTAGCTAAATTTATGTTTGGTATAAGTATTTTCTGGACGTATTTATGGTTTTCACAATTCATGTTAATCTGGTATTCTAACATTCCTGAAGAAGTTACCTATTTTGTAACCAGAATAGAACATTATAAACTGCCATTTTTTGGAATGGTTGCGCTCAACTTCGTCTTTCCACTATTATTACTTATGAATAGTGATTACAAGAGAATTCCTTGGTTTGTGGTTATGACAGGTGTTGTCATCTTATGTGGACATTATTTAGATGTGTTTAATATGATTATGCCAGCAACAGTTGTAGATAGATGGTTTATTGGTATTCCTGAAATAGGTGCGATATGTCTTTTTGGTGGTTTATTTTTACTAGTAGTATTTTCATCATTAACAAAGGCTCCGTTACTGGCAAAAGGAAATCCTTTTATAAAAGAAAGTGAACATTTTCATTACTAAAAATTAAAAACGAATATATATCATAATGACGGCTTTATTAACAATTATTACTTTAGTATTTATTGGTGTAGCCTTATGGCAAATGGGGAAGATTTTTGGACTAGCCCAACTAGGTACAACCGCTAATAATCAAATAGCTAATGATAAAGATAATCGTATAAACGGTTATTTAATGATGGGATTTCTCGTCTTCATCTATGCCATTACTATAATCTGTTTTATTTACATTGGTGATTTACCATTAGTTAATAATGCAGCTTCAGAACATGGTCAAGATATAGATAACCTTATGGTTATTTCAATGATAGTAATCTTTGTAGTGCAAATCGTAACGCAATTTTTACTGCACTACTTTGCTTATAAGTATAAAGGTAAAAAAGGGCAAAAGGCCTTGTTTTACGCAGATAACAATACTCTAGAAGCAATATGGACTGTGATTCCTGTAATAGTATTAGCAGGGCTTATTATTTATGGCCTCTTTACCTGGAACGATATTATGAATGTTGACGCAGACGAAGATCCTATGGTGGTTGAACTTTACGCACAGCAATTTAATTGGAAAGCCCGCTATGCCGGTGAAGATAACACTTTAGGTCTGGCAAACGTACGTTTAATAGACATCGATAAAGCAAATATCCTGGGTGTTGACGAAGAGGACCCTTACGCACAAGATGACGTCATCGTAACAGAATTACACTTACCTGTTGGAAAGCCAGTTCTATTTAAAATGCGATCTCAAGACGTTTTGCATTCGGCTTACATGCCTCATTTTAGAGCACAAATGAATTGCGTACCAGGTATGGTTACCCAATTCTCATTTACCCCTACAGTGACTACGGCAGAGATGCGCCAAAGACCTGAAATTATTGAAAAAGTGGCAAATATCAATAAATTAAGGGTAGAAAATAAAGAAGAAATTGAAGAAAGAGGACAAGATTTACTATACGAATTTGATTACCTGTTATTGTGTAATAAAATATGTGGTAAGTCTCACTACAATATGCAGATGAAAATTATTGTGGAAACACAAGAAGAGTATGATGCATGGATGAAGGAGCAAAAAGTATTTGCAAATTCATTAAATTTGTAAAAAATTGTTTGAAAAGAGAAAAAAGAAAAAATTATGTCAGCAACAGTAGAAACTCACGCGCAAGACAATCATGAAGTACACCATCACAAAGAAACCTTTGTGACGAAATACATATTTAGCCAAGACCACAAAATGATAGCAAAACAGTATTTAATTACTGGTATCATAATGGGGATCATTGGTATCTTGATGTCTTTAATATTCAGAATGCAACTGGCATGGCCAGAAAAGCCAAATGTTTTATTTGAAGCCCTTTTAGGAAAATGGGCACCTGGTGGTGTAATGGATGCCGATATTTATCTGGCTTTAGTAACCATTCACGGTACTATTATGGTGTTCTTTGTTTTAACAGCTGGATTGAGTGGTACTTTCAGTAACTTGTTAATTCCGTTACAGATAGGTGCACGAGATATGGCCTCCGGATTCCTAAACATGGTATCCTATTGGTTATTCTTTTTGTCTAGTGTAATTATGATAGCGTCGCTATTTGTGCAGGCAGGACCAGCAGCAGCAGGTTGGACGGTTTACCCACCGCTTTCTGCGCTTCCTATGGCTCAAGGAGGATCAGGAATGGGGATGACCTTATGGCTTGTCTCTATGGCTATCTTTATTGCTTCATCATTATTGGGGTCATTAAATTACATCGTCACCGTCTTAAATTTAAGAACAAAAGGTATGTCGATGACACGCCTTCCACTTACAGTATGGGCATTTTTTGTGACCGCTATTATTGGTGTCGTCTCGTTCCCTGTATTATTATCAGCAGCGCTGTTACTAATTATGGATAGAAGCTTTGGAACATCGTTTTTCCTCTCAGATATATTTATACAAGGTGAAGTCTTGCATTACCAAGGAGGATCACCTGTGCTTTACGAACACTTATTTTGGTTCTTAGGACACCCAGAGGTTTATATTGTATTGCTTCCTGCACTAGGTATAACTTCAGAAATTATTGCCACCAACTCAAGAAAACCTATTTTTGGTTATAGAGCAATGGTAGCTTCAATTTTAGCAATAGCATTTTTGTCTACTATAGTTTGGGGACACCACATGTTCGTGTCAGGTATGAATCCTTTCTTAGGTTCAGTTTTTACCTTTACCACCTTATTAATTGCAATTCCTTCAGCAGTAAAAGCATTTAATTATATTACCACTTTATGGAAGGGGAATTTGCAAATGAATCCGGCGATGTTATTCTCAATAGGATTAGTTTCAACCTTTATAACTGGAGGGTTAACAGGTATTATTCTTGGAGATAGTGCCTTAGATATTAATGTTCACGACACCTATTTTGTTGTAGCACACTTCCATTTGGTTATGGGTATTTCAGCCTTGTATGGTTTATTTGCTGGTGTTTATCATTGGTTCCCTAGAATGTTTGGGCGCATGCTTAATAAGAATTTAGGTTATCTTCATTTTTGGGTAACGGCCGTTTGTGCCTACGGTGTATTCTTCCCAATGCATTTTATTGGTATGGCAGGTTTACCTAGAAGATATTATACGAATACGAACTTTCCACTATTCGATGACACCACTAATACCAACGTTGTGATTACAATGTTTGCTTTAGTAGGAGGTGCGTTTCAATTAGTATTTCTTTACAACTTCTTTGTAAGTATCTTTTACGGTAAAAAATCAGAACAAAACCCATGGAAGTCTAACACCTTAGAATGGACAGCTCCAGTTAAGCACATTCACGGTAACTGGCCAGGTGCTTTACCAACGGTTTATAGATGGTCTTACGATTACAGTAAGCCTGGGCATGAGGAAGATTTTGTACCTCAAAATGTACCTTTAAAGGAAGATGAAGAAGAACTACAGCATTAACGAATGCTCATAAATAATAATAGACCCAAAGCCTTTCTGAATAAGAAAGGCTTTTTCTTATATTTGTTAGAGTCATGAATGAACACCTAGATCCGTCAAATACTAACTATTCGTCAGAAGAATTAGATGTCGAAAAGAAACTAAGACCTTTAAGTTTTGAAGACTTTACAGGACAGGATCAGGTATTAGACAATCTTTTGGTTTTTGTTAAAGCGGCCAACTTAAGAGATGAGGCTTTAGATCATACCCTCTTTCATGGGCCTCCAGGCTTGGGCAAAACCACTCTAGCCCATATTTTGGCTAATGAATTAGATGTAGGTATTAAAGTCACCTCAGGGCCCGTATTAGATAAGCCAGGTGATTTGGCAGGCTTGCTTACTAACCTAGAAGAGCGCGACGTACTTTTTATAGATGAAATTCATAGACTTAGTCCTATCGTTGAGGAATATTTATATTCTGCTATGGAAGACTATAAAATTGATATCATGATAGAGACGGGGCCCAATGCGAGAACAGTAGAGATCAATTTAAATCCCTTCACTTTAGTGGGGGCCACGACAAGATCTGGCTTACTAACGGCACCAATGCGTGCACGCTTTGGAATTAGTAGTAGACTTCAATATTACGATACTAATTTACTGACAACTATAGTGCAACGAAGTGCGAGCATCTTAACTGTACCCATATCTATGGAAGCCGCTATAGAGATTGCAGGTAGAAGTAGAGGAACGCCACGTATAGCTAATGCTTTATTACGACGCGTAAGAGATTTTGCCCAGATAAAAGGCAATGGCAAAATAGATATTAATATAGCTAAGTTTGCGCTTAAGGCGCTGAATGTCGATGCTCATGGCTTAGACGAGATGGATAACAAAATACTAACCACATTAATCGATAAATTTAAAGGTGGTCCTGTAGGCATAACGACACTAGCCACAGCGGTAAGTGAAAGTGCTGAAACTATTGAAGAAGTGTACGAGCCTTTTTTAATTCAACAAGGCTTTATTATAAGGACACCACGGGGACGCGAGGTTACCGAAATGGCCTATAAACACTTAGGCAAGGTAAAAGGATCAACTCAAGGCGGGCTTTTCTAAGCATACAATTAAATACAAATATAGCAACACGCAGGGTGGGCAGTAAGAAAGAAACATATACACAAATTATTAAAACCGAAGCAAAGCGCCTCGGTTTTTTATCGTGTGGCATAAGCAAAGCAGAATTTTTAGAAGAAGAAGCACCACGGTTAGAGCAATGGCTTAATCAAAACATGCATGGAGAGATGCACTACATGGAAAATCATTTTGACAAACGTTTAGATCCAACGCTTCTGGTCGATGGTGCTAAAAGTGTAGTCTCTGTACTCTTAAATTATTACCCCGCAGAAACACAAAATGAAGACAGTTACAAGCTTTCAAAATACGCTTACGGTACCGATTATCATTTTGTCATTAAGGATAAGCTAAAAGCACTTTTAAATTTTATAAAAGAAGAAATTGGTGAAGTTAATGGCAGAGCCTTTGTAGACTCAGCTCCAGTATTAGATAAAGCCTGGGCAGCAAGATCTGGTTTGGGTTGGATGGGAAAACATTCTAACCTCTTAACTCAAAAAGTAGGGTCATTCTATTTTATAGCAGAACTTATCATAGATTTAGAATTAGAATATGATACACCTGTTACAGACCATTGTGGTAGCTGTACCGCTTGCATAGACGCCTGTCCTACCGAAGCTATTACGTCTCCCTATGTGGTTGATGGTAGTAAATGTATTTCGTATTTCACCATAGAACTAAAAGATAGTATCCCCTCAGAATTTAAAGGAAAATTTGATGATTGGATGTTTGGCTGTGATGTATGCCAAGATGTTTGCCCATGGAATCGCTTTTCTAAACCACATAACGAACCCTTATTTAATCCGCACCCAGAGCTTTTATCCATGTCTAAAAGAGATTGGGAAGAAATTACTGAAGATACTTTTAGAAATGTTTTCAAAAAGTCAGCAGTTAAGCGAACTAAATTTTCTGGCTTAGAACGTAATATTAGATTTCTAAAGGATTAACAACTTTTAGTAACCCCTTATCCGTCTTAACACTTATTTAACCCAACATTTAAGTAAAGCGTTAACATCTTCTGCATTAGCGCACATGTTATAGGTAAAAGGTCTTTAATTTTATAAAAACAGAAATTAAAACTTATGAAAACTATAAAACTGTTTCTTTTGGCTCTTGCAATAACATGCTTTGCTTGTGGCCCAAAAGTAACTACTGAAAAAAAAGTAAGCTCTGCAGATTTAAGTGATTATAAAACATTTGCTTATCTGCCAAACAGCAACTTTGACAATCTAGAAAAATTTGAAAACGATGAAAATGTTGGTAAGGCCGTGATTGAAAGTGTCAATACAAACATGAAAAATCAAGGTTATCAAATGGACAGAACTAATCCAGATTTGTTGGTGCTATTAACCACAATGACAGATATGGAACGCGAAATTACCCGAGAGCCTAATTATGCTACATTTCCACGATACTACAATAGGCGTTATACCGTAAGTCCCTATTATCAGGATTACTATTTCTATGACTATTATGATTATAACAGAATTTTAGGTTACGACACCTATGTTAATCGATATAAGGAAGGCACATTAGTGTTGAGGTTAGTAGATTCTGATAGCAAAAAAGTGATTTGGGAAGGCAAAACTTCAGATTTAATTTTTCAACAAAATGAAACTGAGGCCATTTCAGAATTCGTAGATGACATGTTCGACGAATTTCCTACCACAAAATAAAACACACATTAAACTTAATATTAATAAAAAACACAATTATTATGAAAACGAATATATTTAAAAAATTAATTTTTACACTATCCCTGTGCTTTGTTACGGCTTTTGGATTTAGTCAAACCATGGGTGAACCGCTATCAGGCGTAGAAGATTCTGAGGAACATAGCACATTAGAAGTTATTTATATGGATAAGGATTTATCGATATTTGCAAATCTTTTGGCTCTATCAGGTTTAGATGCATCCTTAGAAAGCTTAGATCAAGGTCATACATTATTTATACCAAAAAATGAAGCTTTCAATGATATGACTATTGAAAAATTTGCTGAGTTAACGCATCCAGAGAATAGAGCCATGTTAATAGAATTTGTAAATCGTCATTTTACGGGATCAAAAATTCACAGTTCTGAACTTTCAGATGCTAATATCTTGGATTTAGAAGATTCTAGAAAAATAAAAATTTATAAAGAGCCAAATATGGTTGCAATTGGAGGCGCTACCGTTGTAGCAGCTGATATTGAAACCTCTAACGGAATAATTCATGTTGTTGACGATGTGGTTAACGTTACAGAATAATCCTGTTTTAGCAACAATTAATAAATCATCTTAGTTTTAAAATACTAAGGTGATTTTTTTTATCCTATCACTATATAAATAGTCATTGTAAGATGAAAGTATGAATTGTTTTGCACAAAGTATCACTACCTTTGCTTAAGCATAGCACACCGTTTTAAATTTAAAATATATGAGTAAGCAAAGTAAAAGAAGAGAAGCTTTAGTATATCACGCTAAACCACAACCAGGAAAAATAAAGGTAGTTCCTACTAAAAAGCACGGTTCACAGCGCGATTTATCACTGGCTTACTCGCCAGGTGTTGCAGAGCCTTGTCTGGAAATAGCAAAAGACGTTGATAATGTATATAAATATACAACTAAAGGAAATTTAGTTGCAGTTATATCTAATGGCACCGCCGTATTGGGCTTAGGTAATATTGGTGCTGAAGCATCTAAACCAGTTATGGAAGGTAAGGGGCTCCTGTTTAAGATTTTTGCAGATATAGATGTGTTTGATATTGAAATAGATACCGAAAATGTTGATGAATTTATAGAAACGGTAAAGCATATTGCACCCACATTTGGTGGCATTAATCTAGAAGATATTAAAGCACCAGAGGCCTTTGAAATAGAAAGACGGCTCAAAGAAGAGTTGGATATTCCACTCATGCACGATGACCAGCACGGAACAGCTATCATATCGGCGGCGGCATTATTAAATGCTTTAGAACTCGCCAATAAAAATATTGAAGAGGTAAAGCTCGTAGTAAGCGGAGCTGGGGCAGCAGCTATTTCTTGTACACGTCTTTACATGGCATTTGGCTTAAAGCGCCAAAATATTATAATGACAGATAGTAAAGGCGTTATAAGAAAAGACAGAACACACCTTACTCCACAAAAAGCAGAGTTTGCTACAGACTTGGACTTAGACACAATGGAAGACGCTTTAAAAAATGCCGATGTATTTGTTGGGCTTTCCACAGCAGATATTCTTACACCAGAAATGCTTAAAACCATGGCAAAGAATCCTATTGTGTTTGCTATGGCAAATCCAGATCCAGAAATAGACTACCAATTGGCTATAGATACAAGAAGTGACATTATCATGGCAACTGGGCGCAGTGATCACCCTAATCAGGTGAATAACGTTTTAGGGTTTCCCTACATATTTAGAGGGGCATTGGATGTTAGAGCTACCAAAATTAACGAGCCCATGAAAATGGCCGCTGTAAGAGCCCTAGCAGATTTAACCAAGGAAGCGGTCCCTGAACAAGTTAATATTGTTTACGGAGAAACCAAACTAACTTTTGGCAAAGATTATATTATACCAAAACCTTTTGATCCGCGTCTTATAGCAGCCATTCCGCCAAAAGTGGCGCAAGCGGCAATAGAAAGCGGTGTGGCTAAGGAAAAAATTGAAGATTGGGAGGCTTATGAAGACGAATTATTAGAACGATTGGGTGGTGATAATAAAATAATGAGATTGCTCAATAACAGAGCTAAAGCGCATCCTAAGCGTCTTGTTTTTGCCGAAGCCGATCAAATAAATGTCCTTAAAGCGGCACAAATTGTTCACGATGAAGGAATAGGTTTTCCTATTTTATTAGGAAGAGAAGAAGTCATTCAGCAACTTAAGCAAGAAATAGAGTTTGATGCCGATGTCCCCATTATAGACCCAAAATCTGACGAGGAAACCGAAAGAAAAAACGGTTATGCAGAAGTGTTTTGGAAAAAAAACAAACGCAAGGGCTTTACACGCTATTCGGCTCAGAAAATTATGCGCGAGCGCAACTACTTTGCAGCTATGATGGTAGAACAAGGAGATGCAGATGCTTTAGTGTCGGGGTATTCTAGAAGTTATCCTTCAGTGTTTAAGCCTATGATGCAAGTTATTGGTATGGATAAAAATGCTACCAGAGTCGCTTCAACCAATTTGTTACTCACCCACAAGGGGCCTATGTTTTTCAGCGATACAGCTATAAACATAAATCCTTCTGCCCAAGAATTAGCAACCATTGCCAGGATGACAGCCAAAACGGCAAAATTGTTTGGCGTGCAGCCTGTTATTGCTATGGTGTCTTACGCTAATTTTGGATCTTCAAATTTCCAAAATGCGACTAAGGTCGGGGAAGCCGTTTCATATTTACATCACAATTATCCAGATATGGTTGTAGATGGCGAATTGCAGGTAGATTTTGCTTTAAATAGTGAAATGCTCAAAGAGATGTTTCCATTTTCAAAATTAGCCGGAAAAAAAGTAAACACGCTAATATTTCCTAATCTTGATGCCGCAAACATTAGTTATAAACTCTTAAAGGAGTTACATTCTACAGAATCTATAGGCCCCATACTAATGGGTATGGCCAAGCCTGCTCATATTTTGCAGCTGGGCGCCAGTGTAGATGAAATTGTTAATATGAGTACTATAGCGGTTTTAGACGCTCAGCAAAGAGATTTAAAATCAAAATAGCGGTGAAGCTTATGGTGTTTATAATAGAGCTAATTCAATAATTTTATTACATTTGACCGATTAAAGAAAAACTGACTTAGGACCACCCAAAAGTGCTTCCGGCAGTTTTACTTATTTGTGCAGGGAATAACCTAAAAACAAAGGTCTCAATGATTACTCATATACAAGGAAGACTCGTAGAAAAAAATCCCACCGACGTGGTTATAGATTGTAATGGTGTAGGTTATTTTATTCATATTTCACTTCAGACATTTACTAAAATTCCAGATCAGGAAAATTTAAAGTTATACACCTATTTTAACGTTAGAGAAGACGCACAGCAATTGTATGGTTTTGCAACTAAGGCAGAACGAGAAGTATTTGTCTTATTGATCTCTGTAAGTGGTATTGGGGCTAATACTGCTAGAACTATGTTGTCTTCTTTAGAAACCAACCAGATAAAAGAAGCTATCGCTCAAGAAGATGTAGCGCTTATTAAAAGTGTAAAAGGGATTGGTTTAAAGACGGCGCAACGCGTAATTATAGATTTAAAAGATAAAATTCTTAAGGTTTATGATTTGGACGAAGTTTCTACCGTTAAAGACAATACATTAAGAGATGAAGCGTTATCTGCTTTAGAAGTTTTAGGTTTTAATAAAAAACAATCTGAAAAAGTAATAGATAAAATTTTGCAAAAAGAACCCAACGCCCAATTAGAGCACATTATAAAAGAAGCTCTAAAAAACTTATAACGCAATTGAATTACAGTTACAAAGATCTACTTAATCCTCTCAGATTTTTAGCCGTATTTGCCTTTTTTTTATTAGGTACTTCTGCTGTTTTAGGCCAAGATGACGGTCAGGAACAAGACAGCACTAAAACAGGTTATGCCTTAGGGGAAATAAAAATGCCCAATCCTAGTAGTATTGTATCTAAATACACATACGACCCTATTTTAGATCGTTATATCTTCACTGAGAAAATAGGCAATTTTAATATTAAATATCCACTCATTCTTACGCCAGAAGAATACCAAAAATTAGTACTTCAAGAAAAGTTAAAGAACTACTACAAGAAGATGGCCGACGCGGCCGATGGTAAAAAAGAAGGCTCAGAAGAAGATCAGAAAAATTTGCTGCCAGAATTCTATGTTAATTCTGGTTTGTTCGAAACCATATTTGGCGGTAACACCATCAATATTATTCCGCAAGGTTCTGTAGAAGTAGATTTGGGGGTTTTATTTTCAAGACAAGATAATCCTGCATTTTCACCTCAAAACCGAACAAATTTCACTTTTGATTTTGACCAGCGCATCAGTCTAAGTTTATTGGGAAAGGTTGGTGAGCGACTCCAAGTCACAGCAAATTACGATACGCAATCCACTTTCGATTTTCAAAATCTGGTAAAACTAGAATACACTCCTACAGAGGACGATATTATTAGAAAAATAGAAGTTGGTAATGTAAATATGCCAATTAATAGCTCTCTTATTACTGGTGCTCAAAGTTTATTTGGTGTAAAAACCGAATTGCAATTTGGTAAAACTCGAGTTACGGCCGTGTTTTCAGAACAACAATCGCAATCCAGGTCTGTAGTTGCTCAAGGTGGTGGTACCCTGGAAGAATTTGAGTTTTTTGCCAGAGATTATGACGAAAACAGACACTACTTCTTAGCGCATCATTTTGAAGAGACCTATGATAAGGCCTTACGCCAATATCCATTTATAGACAACCGCGGTTTACAAATTACCAGAATAGAGGTTTGGGTAACCAACCGAAATAACCAAACCGATAATGTTAGAAATATCATTGCATTTCAAGATTTGGGGGAGTCAAAATTAGATAATATTGGCTTGCCCAACCCACCTGCTGGTTTTATTAACAACCCTAATGCCTTACCTCGTAACAATAATAACGGCTTAGATCCGACTAATATTGGTGGGCCAGGATCTATATTAACACCGGCCATTAGAGATATCACCATTACAGAAACTGGTGTTACAGTTCCTGTAAATGAAGGTTTTGATTATGGTAAGTTAGAAGCGGCCAGAAAGCTAATAGAGGGACAAGATTATATTCTCAATTCCAGATTGGGTTACATTTCGTTAAATCAAAGACTATTAAATGATGAGGTGTTAGCTGTAGCATTTCAATATACTATCGGTGGTGAAGTTTACCAAGTTGGGGAGTTTGCCAATGACGGCGTTGAGGCTACTGGTGTACAAACAGGAGTAGGAGGTAACGATGTGGTAACCAATAACGCTTTGGTTCTTAAAATGCTCAAGAGTGCAGTAACGGCCGTTGAACAGCCCATCTGGGAACTCATGATGAAAAACATCTATGACACAGGTGCTTTTCAGTTAAGTCAAGAGGATTTTAGATTAAACATTTTTTATACTGAAGCATCACCGCTTAATTATATTACTCCAGTAGAAGGAACCAGTTTTCCGCTTTACGATAATAATACAGGCACTACAGCAGATGATTTACCCATACAAGAAACCCCTCTAATACGTCTGTTTCATTTAGACCGACTTAATTTTAATAATGATCCTCAAGAACTCGGTGACGGTTTTTTTGACTTTGTTGATGGTATAACGGTCATCCAGCAAAATGGTAAAATTATATTTACCAAAACAGAACCTTTTGGTAAATATCTTTTCGATGTATTAGATGACCCTACTAATCCAGGTGACTATGATGCCCCAGTTTACGACAACCCAAATCAAGAAAAGTACGTTTACGATTTGTTGTACAAATCCACAAAAACGCAGGCTTTAGATGAATCAGAGAAAAATAAGTTTCAAATTAAAGGTCGTTTTAAAAGTAGTGGAGGCGATGGTGGTATACCTATAGGTGCTTTTAATGTCCCGCGAGGCTCGGTCCGTGTTACAGCTGGTGGTAGGCTGCTTGTTGAAGGTATTGACTATACCGTAAATTATCAGTTAGGACGTGTTGAGATTTTAGATGAAGCACTTAAAGCTTCCAATACTCCTATTAATGTTTCGGTTGAAAATAATGCCGTTTTCGGACAACAAACACGACGTTTTACGGGTATAAATGTAGAGCATCAATTTAATGAGAACTTTGTACTTGGTACCACTTTACTCAATTTAAACGAACGCCCTATCACCCAAAAAGCTAATTTTAATACTGAACCTATTAACAATACCATTTTCGGTGTAAATGGAAATTATTCCACAGAAGTTCCTTTTTTAACCCGACTAGCCAATAAATTACCTAATGTAGATACCGATGTACCTTCTAACTTATCGTTAAGAGGTGAGTTTGCCTATTTGCTTCCAGGAGCACCAAAAGGCACAGATTTTAATGGTGAAGCTACCGCTTATATTGATGATTTTGAGGGAACCCAAGGCTCTATAGATCTTCTAAATCCGCTGTCGTGGTTTTTATCTAGTCGACCTAAAGAATTACCATCTAACATTCCTGGGAATGATTTACCAGGTTTAGAAAATGGTTTCGGTAGAGCCATGTTAAATTGGTACACCATAGACCCTATTTTTTACGGTCCTCAAAGGCCAGGAGAAATTACCGACGAAGATATTTCTAATCTCTACACCAGGCGTGTTTTTATCGATGAGATCTTTCCACAAGTAGATATTGTACAAGGTCAAACTTCTGTAATTAATACTTTAGATTTAGTGTACTACCCCTCAGAACGCGGGCCCTATAATTTTGATCCGTCTGCAGCAAATGGGGCTCCTTTAAACCCAAACAATAGCTGGGCTGGTATTACTAGGCAAATTACTTCTACAGATTTTGAGCAAGCCAATGTAGAATATATTGAGTTTTGGGTACAGGATCCGTTCTTGGATAATCCCTCTAATCAAGGAGGTAAGCTTATGATTAATTTAGGGAATATTTCAGAAGATATAATAAAAGATGGTAAAAAGCAGTACGAAAATGGTTTGCCCGAAGATGGAGACATCTCACTTTTAAATCCCACGGCTTTTGGTAGTATAGTTCCTCCTAACCAATCTTTAATTTACACCTTTGCTACTACGGGCGAAGAACGCGCCAATCAGGATGTAGGACTAGATGGTTATGACGATCTTGATGAACAAACGCGATTTCCAACGGCCTTCGCTTCAGAACCAGATCCTGCAAAGGATAATTATGAATATTACCTCAATACCTCAGGAAATATTTTCGATAGGTATAAATTATATAATGGTACTCAGGGCAATACCCCAGATGTCTTTACAGATACCAATAGAGGCTCTACAACACAACCCGATGTAGAAGATATTAATAGAGATAACACTATGAATACCATAGATAGTTATTTTGAATATGAAATAGATATAACACCAGGGGCATTAAATGACGATAATCCACGAATTAACGATATAAAATCAAGAACGGTGACCTTGCCTAATGGGGATCAACGAGAAGTGACATGGTACCAATTTAGAATTCCCATTGCCGATAGTCCTGTGAGAAGTGCCATTGGTGGTATTACAGATATAAGATCTATACGTTTTGCGCGTCTTTATCTTAAAGAATTTAACCAAAATACGGTATTGCGATTTGGATCTTTAGATTTAGTACGAAGTGATTGGAGACGATTTACTCAGGATCTCAATGAAGATGCACCAGACAGTCCTAATGCCGAATTTAATGTGGCTATTATTGGTATACAAGAAAATGATGGTAACTATGTAATTCCTCCGGGTGTAAGACGGGAAGAGCTTAATAACAACAATAATATTGTAAGACAAAACGAGCAGTCATTAGTTTTAGAAGTATGTGAACTTCAGCCTGAAGATTCTAGAGGGGTATTTAAAAATATCAATGTAGATATGCGCCAGTATAAACGCTTGCGCATGTTTTTACATGCCGAGGCAGAACCAGGGCAGTCTTTAGATGAAGGAGAATTGGTGGCATTCTTGAGAATGGGGAATGACTTTACAGATAATTATTATCAAATTGAGGTGCCACTACTGCCAACCGATTTTGTTGATACGGGAGTACCAATAGAAGAACGGGTCTGGCCCGCTGAAAACGAATTAAATATTCCTCTTGAAATTCTTCAACAAATTAAATCTCGGGGTATATCAGATCAAACCTTAATTAATGAAGATGCCACCTTCTATGATGTTATCGATGGACAATTGAGTGAAAACCCGGTTCCAGAATTTCCATCTTCAACAGTAGGAAACCAACGTGTTGGGATAAAAGGAAATCCCAATTTCGGGAATATACGGGTGCTAATGGTTGGTGTAAAAAATTCGGGTAGCGCTTCAAGAAATGCTTGTGGTGAAGTTTGGTTTAACGAACTTAGAATGTCGGACCTAGATAACGAAGGCGGTTGGGCAGCCATATTAAGCATGGATTCTAATATTGCAGATTTCGCAGATTTTAGTGCTACCGGTAGACGAAGCACTATTGGTTTCGGCGGTATAGAGCAAACACCAAACGAACGTAGTAGAGAGGACATACAACAGTACGATTTTGTAACTAATGTGCAGTTGGGCCAGCTCTTGCCCAAAAAATGGGGGATGCAAATACCCTTCAATTATGCCCAAAGTGAGGAATTAATTACACCGCAGTTCGATCAGTTTTACAACGATTTAACTTTAGAATCCCGATTAGACGAGGCCAATTCCGCAGCAGAAGAGGAACAGATTCGTCAGCAATCCGAAAGCTACACCAAACGGAAAAGTATTAACTTTATTGGTGTTAGAAAAAACAGAACTGGCGACAGTGAGAAGCGGTTTTATGACGTAGAAAACCTCACTTTTAACTATTCATATAATAAAGAGGAATTTAGAGATTTTGAAATTGAGCGGTCTCTTAATCAAAATATTAGAGCTGGTGTTAATTATAACTACGCTTTTAACCCTGTAAAATTTGAACCCTTTAAAAAGAACGACTCGCTCTTTACAGGTAAATATTGGAAAATATTAAAGGATTTTAATCTCAATTTACTTCCCACAAGCTTTTCGGTAAATACCGATATAAACAGACAATTTAGTAGTCAGAAATTTAGAGAAATAGCTTTAGGCGGTAATAATATTGGTGTACAAGAATTATTTAGGCGTAACTATACCTTTGATTTTCAATACGTTATTAATTATAATATTACCGATGCCTTAACTCTTAATTTTACAGCGGCCAATACCAATATTGTTAGGAATTATTTTATAGACAACAGGATTAACGGTAGGCAAGACCCTACATTAGATGTCTGGGATGGTTTTTTTGATTTTGGTGATCCTAATTTTCAGACACAGCAACTTCAGGTTAACTATGAGTTACCCTTATACAAAATACCGGCGCTTAACTTTCTTAGGGCAACATATGCTTACAACGGCTCTTTTCAATGGCAAAAAGGATCTGATTTAAATGAAGGATTAGTGGTTGACGGACAGTCTTACAATTTAGGGCATTCCATTCAGAATTCAAATACTCATAATATCAACTCAACGTTGAATATGGAAATGCTGTATCGCACTTTAGGTTTAACGAGAAAAGGCAGTAGTCGCGATAGAGGCCGAAGACGATCTACTGTTAAACGCCGAGGAACCACCTCTGGTTTAAATGCTGATAGTAACCAAGACGATAACAAGAAGAAGGCAAAAACAGGGGAAAAAATCTACAATACCGTTATTGATATCGTCACCATGGTAAAGCGTATTCAATTCAATTATTCTGAAAACAATGGAACCTTTCTACCAGGCTATTTACCTACACCAGGTTTTGTAGGAACGTTAAGGCCAACGGTGGGTTATACCTTTGGTGGCCAAGGAGACATTAGAGATATCGTGGCACGAAATGGATGGTTAACAACGTTTCCAGACTTTAACGAGCAATTTACAAGAGTAAAAAATACGACCTTAGACTATTCTGTTAATATAGAGCCTTTAAGAGATCTTAAAATAGATTTGATAGGAAACCGTACTTACGCTGAGAATTTTACCGAAAACTTCAGAGTAGAAGATTACCTTGATGCTGAGGGTAATTTAGGTTCTGACGGTGTATTAGATTACAGATCGTTAACACCAAATTCCTTTGGTAATTTTAACATATCAACGGCACTTATAAAAACAGCATTTAGCAGAAGTGATGAAACGCAGTCCGCCACATTTGATGATTTTAGAGCCAATAGATTAATTGTTGCCAATAGACTCGCAAGAGAATATTATGGCACCACCAATTACGATGTAGATGCGGAAGGTTATCCTTTAGGATTTGGTAAAAACAGTCAGCGTGTTTTGTTACCCGCATTTTTATCAGCTTATAAAGGAGCAGATCCAGAAAAAGTGAATTTGGGAGCCTTTAGAGATGTGGCCATACCTAATTGGCAAATTAAATATACTGGTTTAATGCGTATTCCTTGGTTTAAAAAGACCTTTAGAAGGTTCTCTATTCAACATGGTTACCGATCCAGATACACGATTAACCAGTTTAGGACCAACTTAGACTTAGACCCTACAGACTTAAATCCAGGATTGCCCTATGATGACCAATCAGATGCGGCATTAGATCAATCCGGTAACATTAAAAACGGAACCATTTTCAGCAATATTAACCTCGAAGAACAGTTTAGTCCTTTAATGCGATTGGAGTTTGAAATGAAAAATTCTATAAAAGTGCTCGCAGAAATAAAAACAGATCGCTTATTGTCTTTGAGTTTTGATAATAATTTGCTGACCGAAATACAAGGAGAAGAATACACATTAGGATTGGGTTATAGAATTAAAGATTTAAGGATACGCTCTAATTTAGCAGGACCAAAACAAATAATCAAGAGCGATTTAAATATGCGTGCTGATTTATCGGTAAGAGATAATAAAACCATCATTAGGTATTTAGATTTAGAGAACAATCAAGTCACCGCTGGGCAAACCATCTGGAGTGCAAAATTTACGGCAGACTATGCCTTTAGTAAAAACTTAACCGCGATATTTTATTTTGATTATACATTTTCAGATTTCGCCATTTCTACATCGTTCCCGCAAACCTCTTTAAGATCGGGGATTACCTTGAGGTATAATTTTGGTAATTAAGTTTGAATGGCAAGAATTAAAAAATTACATTTGCTATAAGTAACTTCATATTATTATTACACATGAATATTCCATCAGAATTAAAGTATACAAAAGACCACGAATGGGTGAAGATTGAAGGTGATACGGCAACCGTGGGCATTACAGACTTTGCTCAGGGAGAACTTGGAGACATTGTTTACGTTGAGGTAGAAACCTTAGACGAAAGCCTAGAAGCAGAAGAAGTTTTCGGAACGGTAGAGGCAGTGAAAACAGTCTCTGATTTATTTTTACCACTTACGGGGGAAATTATAGAATTTAACGAGTCCTTAGAAGATGAGCCAGAAAAGGTTAATAACGATCCTTATGGTGAAGGCTGGATGATAAAGTTGAAAATTTCTGACCCTTCAGAAGCAGATGATTTAATGTCTGCAGAAGATTACAAAGCTCTTGTTAGTTAATACCTTACTTTTAAGAATTGTCGCTGTAGCTTATACGATAGTGCTCACGGCTATAATTTTTATGAATCTGCATAGCGTACCGAGTTTGGGCTCGTCTTTCGATGATAAAATATATCATGTTCTAGCTTATAGTATTCTTTCGTTTCTTTGGATTTCAGCTTTCAAAACAAATTCTGCAAAAACTAAAAATTTAGCTTTTGTGAGTCTCATGCTCTACGCAATAACTACCGAAGTTCTTCAGCATCAAGTTAATCCGAATCGCACTTTCGATTGGTACGATATGTTAGGCAATCTTTCAGGAATATTTATTGGTACGTTTTTTGCGGTTAAATTTAATATCTTAAAGTTAAATTAAGTGGAGGTTTTGTTTATTTCACTTTTATTTAATTAATTTAGCAAACATTATAAAAGACATTTTTTAACATGGAACCTAAAAAGAATCCAAAATCAGATGTGAGTCGTAACAGCTCTATTTATTTTGCTGTAGGTCTGGCACTTATGTTAGCGGTAACTTACCTTGCCATTAACTACAAGACTTATGATAAGAGTGAGATTGCTGTAGACACACTTAATTTAGACGATGAATTAGAAGAAGAAATTCCAATTACAGAACAATTGGTGACACCTCCACCACCACCTCCACCACCACCTCCAGCTCCCGAAATCATAGAAGTTGTGGAAGATGAAGAAGAAGTCGAGGAAACGGTGATAGAGTCTACAGAAACTGAAATGGATACAGAAATTGTAGAAATTGAAGAAGTAGAAGTAGAGGAGGTCGAAGAAGATATAGAGGTTCCTTTTTCTGTTATTGAGAATGTGCCAATTTTCCCTGGTTGTGAAAATGAAAAAGGAAATGCGGCAAGAAAAAAATGTATGTCTGAAAAGGTAAGCAAATTTGTTAACAGAAAATTTAATGTCGATTTGGCCAGTGACCTGGGGTTACCAGCTGGTAGAAAACGTATTTTTGTTGGTTTTAAAGTAGATAAAAACGGTAACGTCACCAACATTATGGCAAGAGGTCCGCATCCTGGTCTTGAAAGAGAAGCTAAGCGCGTTATAGGCTTATTACCAAAGATGAAACCTGGTAAACAAAGAGGTAAAGCAGTAATTGTACCCTATTCTCTGCCTATAGTTTTTCAAGTACAAGATTAATTAACACTATAATATTTATCATGAAAATCCCGCTTTTGAAGCGGGATTTTTATTTGTGGTATATTTCTTGATATGTTAAAATTATTAACAATAAGGTTTTGTATCATGACAACAAATTCAGAAAAAAAATCGCACTTTAAGAACGCAACTGTAGGTCAAAAGAAAGACACTAATATTAAGTGTAATAGCACACTCTATTTTCAGATAGGTCTTATTTTATGCCTACTAGCATCCTTCGCACTTTTAGAAGCACAATTTAAAACAATCTCTTACAGTGAACCTCCTGTAACAACATCTGCAGATCCAATCATTATTGATCATGTAGCGCCGTTTCAACTTGAGAAAAAGAATCAGGATGCACAAGCCAAAAAGCCTAAACAAAAACTTATAGATGTATATAAGACGGAGCCAAATCATACATCTACTATTGAAGCTAAGGTCGTGTTGTATAATGTGCCAAAATCTATCGATCAGCCCATAGACTTAGCGGTGCTAAAGAAGAAAACAGAAATTCCAAAAAAGGACGATGCGATTTATATTTATGATGCTGTTCAGGTAGTCCCGATTTTTCCAGGGTGTGAGAAATATGATAACAATGAAGACCTTGAGAAATGTATGGCAAATAAGATTTCTCAAATTATCAAAAGAAAATTTAATACAAATTTGGGGATACAATATGGCCTTAAGGGAGTTCAAAGAATTTTCACGCAATTTACTATTGATAAAACAGGACACATTAAAGATGTTAAGGTGAGATCGCCTCATCAAGTTTTGGATAAGGAAGCAAAGCGAGTGATAAGTAAATTTCCAAATATGCAGCCTGGGATTCAAGGTGAGCAACCAGTGAGTGTGATTTATACCTTGCCAATTAAATTTTCAATACAAGATTAATTTTTGGAAAGCGTTTTAGGACCATAAAAGGTTTTAAAACTTAGTTAAAATTTACAATACAGGCTGTTAAGTTTAATTAAATTAATCTGTAGCATTGCTGAAGTTTAATTTTCAAGTTATCTTTGCAAATTCAAAAGCAATATGAAAATTAACCATCTTTGAACACCTCAGAACCATCCATAACCACTACCTCTGTAGTTAAAGATTTTAAAGAAATCACTAAGATGGGCTTATCCATTAGCGTGGTGTTCTCTTCTTTAGCCGGCTATGCCTTAGGTGCAGAGACCATTAGCGTTATTACGCTCTTCCTACTTGCCATAGGTGGTTATTTCATGGTGGGTGCATCTAACGCTTACAATCAAATCATTGAAAGAGATTTAGATGCTTTAATGGATAGGACTAAAAACCGACCTATTCCTGCAGGGCGAATGTCTGTAAATACCGCATTTATAATTGCAACTTCGTTTACGGTTTTAGGATTAATAACATTATACATCATAAATCCTAAAACGGCCATGTATGGCGCCATTTCAATTTTTTTATATACCAGTGTTTACACACCATTAAAAACTAAGACTCCATTATCAGTATTTGTAGGAGCCTTACCAGGCGCTATACCATTTATGTTAGGTTGGGTAGCAGCGCGTAATGAATTTGGTATAGAGCCCGGGACTTTATTCGCAATTCAGTTTTTTTGGCAGTTTCCGCATTTTTGGGCTATTGGTTGGTTTTTACATGAAGATTATAAGAAAGCAGGATTTTTTATGCTGCCAACAGGTCAACCCGATAAAAAGACAGCTCGGCAAATAATATTATATACTGTATGTACCATAATTGTATCGGTCTTACCGGTTTTTGGATTTACAGGCGATTTAAGATTATCTATAGTAGGAGCAATTGTGGTTTTTGGCTTAGGAATTCTTATGCTACACTACGCTATAAGGTTGTATAAGTTAAGAACGATAAAGGCTGCTAAACAACTTATGCTGTCTAGTGTGTTCTACATTACGATGTTGCAGATTATTTATGTGGTGGATAAAATATTAAGATAAGAATGGATTTAACACAAGGAACTTCTCAAGAAAAAAAGGCGAGATCAAAGAAAATGATGCTGTGGTTTGGTATCATTTCAATGGTGATGTCCTTTGCTGCATGGACAAGTGCTTACATTGTAAGTAGTGAACGAGATGATTGGTTAACAGATTTTTCACTTCCTGATGCTTTTTTGTATAGTGTTGGTATTATAGTTTTAAGTAGTTTTACTCTAATTCTTGCTAAGCAGCAGTTAAAGCAATCTAAAACTCAAAATACTACAATTCTATTGCTAATTACCTTTCTTCTAGGTGTTGCTTTTATTTATAATCAATTTGAGGGCTTTGCTAAAATCATTGAACTAGGATACAATTTTACGGGGCCTACGAGCAACGTTACTATGTCTTATGTTTTTTTAATCGCTTTTGTGCATATTCTTCACGTAGCCGTTGGGCTTTTATGCCTTTTAGTTGTACTTGTAAATCACTTAAGAGGGAAGTATTCTGCCAACCAAATGCTAGGGTTAGAGCTTGCTGCGAATTTCTGGCATTTTGTAGATATTCTTTGGGTATACCTATTTTTATTTCTATATTTTTATAAATAGCATAAAACTGTTGAGTGTAATCGTTAAAAATTAAGATTTCCAATTTCTTTAGATGAATAAAATGATTATTTTTGCTCAATCTTAAAACAATAATCGCACTATATGGAGTCTACAGTAGCTAGTACTGGTACAGAAGGAAAAGTTTGGGGAGGTGGCAATAAACCTCTTGGCGCATCTTATGGTAAATTAATGATGTGGTTTTTCATCGTTTCTGATGCCTTAACATTCTCTGGTTTTTTGGCGGCCTACGGGTTCTCAAGATTTAAATTTATTGACTCTTGGCCAATTGCAGACGAAGTTTTTACACACGTTCCGTTTTTACACGGTCAGGAACTTCCAATGATATACGTGGCATTTATGACCTTTATTCTTATTATGTCTTCTGTGACTATGGTATTGGCTGTAGATGCTGGACATAACATGAATAAAAGCAAAGTAACCATTTACATGTTTTTAACTATAATTGGTGGAGCTATTTTTGTAGGTTCACAGGCTTGGGAATGGGCTACTTTCATAAAAGGCGATTATGGTGCCGTGCAAACCAAAGGGGGTAATATTTTGCAATTTGGTAAATTAACTACTGTTGACGGAGAAGAAAAATTTAAGCGTGTGGCAGTTAGTGACTTTGTTATGACGGTACCAGATGTGAGAAGACAGCACGAGCGTAAAAATGGTTTGTGGTTTAGAGAAGAAGGCACATTACCAAACTATACTGTAAATGAAGTTTATCAAGGTTTACAGGCTGATCCTGAACTTCTGGTAAGAACACAAATTATCAACGAAGATGGTCATAAAACCGTGCTATCGCGCCAAGCATCATTAGAAACTATTAGAGATGATGGGCAACTCGTAGTCGAAGGAGCGAATCTTAGAGCTAATGAATATGGTACGGCCTTATTTGCAGACTTCTTTTTCTTTATAACTGGATTTCATGGATTTCACGTACTTTCTGGAGTCGTCATTAACATAATCATCTTTTTTAATGTACTTATAGGTACTTATGAAAGACGAGGTAGCTATGAGATGGTTGAAAAAGTAGGACTCTACTGGCACTTCGTAGATTTGGTTTGGGTATTTGTTTTCACATTCTTTTATTTGGTATAACACAAGAAATTAATAGATTTTATGGCACATGCACATAATTTAGAAATATTAAGGGGTTTAATAAAATTTAAATCCAATACGCAGAAAATTTGGGGAGTATTAATTTTACTTTCAATAGTAACTGCTGTAGAAGTCGTACTCGGTATTTATAAGCCAGACGTCTTAATGATTCCAGTTTTAGGAATGAAAGGACTCAACTGGATTTTCATAATTCTAACGGTGGTTAAAGCCTATTATATAACATGGGACTTCATGCACATGAGAGATGAGAAGGCAAGTTTAAGACGAACTGTAGTGTGGACTGCAGTATTTCTTATTAGTTATCTTATTTTTATTCTTCTTCAAGAAGGTGGTTATGTGTTCGACGTCTATGAGGAGACCTTTATAAAACGAGATTTTTAGCGGAGGTTATAGTTAAAAGATAGCAAAAAGGTGGTTAGTATTAACCGCCTTTTTTATTTTTGCAATATGAAAAAGGAAAACCTGAAACGTAACGTTGTATTAAGTATATTGTTTTTTCTACCGGTGGCGTTTCTTCTAATGTTATACCCTTCAAAAAACAATTACGAGCCTCTTGATATCGTAAATTCAAATGTTGTAGAAGTAGCTAGTTTAGAAACAACAGGAGATGAGGTTCAATTAAAAGATCATATTACAATTCTTGGGTTTTTGGGTTTAGAGCCAGATAAAAATCAATTGGCTATGCTCAATCTCAAGGAAGTCATTTATGATAAGTTTTTAGGATTTAAAAAGTTCCAAGTAATTATTTTGGTGCCTAAGGGTTTGGAAAACGAAGTGGCCGAGCTAGAGCAAGAACTCATTACCATAGAACCCTTAAAATACTGGCATTTTGTTTATGCTAATGAAGATGATATTTCTAGAGTTTTTAAAAGTCTTAAAGCGCATACAACACTTAATGAAAATCTTGCCTTAACTGAAGTCTTCGTAATTGACTCTGAAAGAAATCAACGCGGAAGATTAGATGATAGAACAAAAAAGGAAATTGAAAAAAACCTTAAAGAATATCCATTATACCACTACGATTGTATTCAGGTATCAGAATTAAAGAATAAGTTGGCCAAGGAAGATATGCGCGTGCTTTTTACGGAGTATCGCGAAAAACGCAAAGGAAAGTTCGATTCAACAACCCGACGTGCTAACGATATAAAATAAAACATGAGTAAAAAAACAAATTATTCTTACGCTGGGATTGCTTTTATCATTTTAGTCTTTGGGATCATTTTTGTTCCTAAAATTATAGATAGGGTAAATAACGATGACATTACAAGGTCTGATGAAAGTAGAAGTGAATCTGTTCAAAAGAATATACCAGCAAATGATTCCTCCGGACTATCCTATATTCCTTATGAAGGAGGTAAACGTACCGTGCCAGAATTTAAATTTGTAAATCAAGATGGCGATACCATCACTAATAAAAATTATTTAGGTAAGGTGTATTTAATTGAATTTTTCTTTACAACCTGTCCCACAATTTGCCCCGTAATGAATAGAAATCTTGTAGACATTCAAAATGAATTTGAAGAGTTTGAAGATTTTGGAGTGGCTTCCTTTACAATTAATCCAGCAACAGACACTCCTGAAGTTTTAAAGGCCTACGCTGAAGATTATGGAGTTACCAATCCCAATTGGCATTTTATGACTGGTAATGAAGAGGACATCTATAAGTTAGCTAACGAAGGTTTTAATTTATATACTGCAAAAGATCCTACCGTGGAAGGTGGCTTTGAACATTCTGGAAATTTTGCATTAATAGACAAGCAAGGTTATATACGGTCTAGACAAGATGAGTTCGGCAACCCGCTAATCTTTTATAATGGTCTTATACCAGAGGACGTAGGAGTAGATGAGGATGGTATTCCGCAAGAAATAACGATACTTAAAGAGGATATTGAAAAACTTTTAAAAGAATAATACGTTAAGGCTATGACGAGCATAGATATTGAAAAAGAAAAAAAATATAACAAGTGGATAGTTGTCTTATCTATAATTATTCCTTTGGCTGTAGCCGGTTTATTTGGCGTAAACTTAAGAGAGTTAGGCTACGATGTAGAACCGCTTACATTCCTGCCACCAATTTACGCCACCATAAATGGTATTACTGCATTAATACTTGTATCTGCAGTTGTAGCTATTAAAAAGGGCAAAAGAAAATTACACGAAAACTTAATGAAAACAGCGATTGCGTTTTCAGTAGCCTTCTTAGTGATGTACGTGGCCTATCATATGACTAGCGACTCTACAAAATATGGGGGCGAAGGTGTTATAAGATATGTTTACTTTTTTATTCTTGTTACACATATTTTATTGTCTATTGTAATTATTCCTTTTGTATTAGTCACTTATGTAAAGGCGATAACTAAAAACTTTGAAAAACATAAAAAGATTGCTAAAATAACGTTTCCACTTTGGCTATACGTTGCAGTCACAGGTGTTATAGTTTATCTTATGATATCCCCTTATTATACCTAGAAATATGATTAAAAAATATATCATACTCACCCTATTACTCATCTTCATAATAATTGATGCCGATGCGCAATGCGCAATGTGCCGTGCTGTTCTAGAGACAGAAGAAAGTCAGTCTGCTGCAGAAGGCATTAATAACGGAATTGTATACCTCATGGCTATTCCTTATATCCTAGTGGCGGGTATAGGATATTTTATATACCGTTCTTATTTTAAAACAGCCAAAAATAAAAATGATTAGAGCTGTAACAAAGCAGGGTAATAAACGTCTACTTAGAGCAGTATAAGACCAAGTCTTAACAATTTATTGGCACACATCACTTAAATATTTGGCTAATATTGTGCTGTTTTATAAATCCAACTAATGATTGATATTACCGACTTGCATAAATCCTATCACATGGGACATAATGTGTTACATGTGCTAAAGGGTATTAATTTTAAAGTAAAAGAGGGAGAATTAGTCTCTATAATGGGCTCTTCAGGGTCTGGTAAATCTACCTTACTTAATATTTTGGGAATGTTAGACGAAGCAGATTCTGGACACTATATTTTAGATGGTGTAACCATAAAGAATCTCAATGAAAAGGTAGCCGCTAAATATAGAAATGAATTTTTGGGCTTTATATTTCAGTCGTTTAATCTTATTAATTATAAGTCTGCTTTAGATAATGTAGCTCTGCCTTTGTATTATCAGGGTGTTTCTAGAAAAGACCGTGTAGAAAAAGCACAGCATTATCTGGAAAAAGTAGGGCTTGCCGAGTGGTCTCACCACTTGCCAAGCGAGTTGTCTGGTGGTCAAAAACAGCGTGTGGCTATAGCAAGAGCTTTAGCGAGTAATCCGAAAGTTTTATTAGCAGATGAACCTACTGGAGCATTGGATACAACAACGTCTTATGAGGTTATGAACCTTATTCAAGAAATTAATGATGAAGGCAAGACCATACTCGTTGTTACGCACGAAGAAGATATTGCCCATATGACCAAGCGCATCGTGAACCTTAAAGATGGGGTTATTATAGATGACACCAAAGTAGAACAAGTAAGAGTTAAGCAGCATGTTTAATGTAGAGCGTTGGCAGGAGATATTTGAAACTTTGAGAAAGAATAAGTTAAGAACTTTTTTAACGGGTCTTTCAGTAGCTTCAGGTATTTTTATTCTGGTCATTCTTCTTGGTTTCAGCTCTGGTATTGAGAACGGTGTTACTTCAGAGTTTCAGCAAGATGCTACCAATGAAATTAGTGTTAGGACCAGAAGAACTACAAAAGGTTACAAAGGATTAAATCCAGGAAGGTATATTCAACTTAAAGATAGTGATTTCGACGACATCTCACGAGATTATAAAAGTAGTCTTGAGTATAAATCGGCCAGTTATAGTATCTGGGGCGGTCAAGTGGCGTATAAAAATGAGACGGGGAATTATCGCGTAAGAGGGGTGTTGCCCGATGAACAATTCATTGAAAATGCCACACTTACAAAGGGAAGATTTCTTAATCGTTCAGACATCAACGAAGGTAAGAAGGTTGCGGTAATTGGCAATAAAGTAAATACAGATCTATTTAAAGGATCTAATCCCATAGGTGAAAACATATCAATTTTCGGCATAAATTTTAAAGTCGTAGGTGTGTACACAGATCCCGGTGGTGAGCGAGAAGAAAGCAATGTGTTTCTGCCGTTAACTACAGTGCAAAAAACCTTCAGCGGTGGTGACAACATTAGAAATATGTCCTTCACAGTACAAATGTCGGAGAATTTTGAAACGGCTGTTGAGCAATCCAAAAACTTAGCATTAGCTATAGAGCGCGATTTAAAGCAGCGTCACATTGTTGCACCAGACGATACAGCAGCCATATCTATTGGAAACACCTTAGAAGAAGCAAAAAAAATCTATTCGCTTATAGATACCATTAAAGCCGTATTCTGGTTTATAGGAATTGGTACTATTATCGCCGGTATTGTAGGTGTTGGTAATATCATGATCATCATTGTTAAAGAACGCACCAAGGAAATAGGCATAAGAAAAGCTTTAGGTGCAGAACCTTTTTCTATAATTGGTATGATCTTACAAGAAGCTGTTTTTGTAACTATGTTTTCGGGATTATTTGGATTAATACTTGGTTTAGGAGTTTTAGAATTAGTAGGTCCTCAAGTAGACAGCCCTTTTATAAAATATCCTCAGGTAGATTTTAATACAGCATTAATCACCGTGTTTATTTTAGTATTGGCCGGTGCATTTGCAGGATTTATTCCGGCTTACAGAGCTGCAAAAATTAAACCAATAGTTGCCTTAAGAGACGAATAATTATGTTTAGTAGAGACAGATGGTCAGAAATAATAGAAGCATTAAATGCTAACAGGGTAAGAACATTCTTAACAGCGTTTGGTGTGTTTTGGGGAATCACAATTTTAGTACTTCTTCTAGCTCTAACTAATGGCTTAAAGAATGGGGTTACCTCAAGTTTTGGAAATTTTGCTACCAATTCTATGTTTATGTGGACACAGGGAACCTCCAAATCTTACAAAGGACTACCAAGAAGAAGACGTTTCAATTATAAGGTTGATGATGTGGCTGCCATTAAAGCAGAGATTCCTGAGCTTAAATATGTTTCACCAAGAAATCAATTAGGCGGTTATAACGGTGCTAATAATATTATAAGAGGAACTAAAACGGGCGCTTTTCAGATCTACGGAGATTATCCAGAATTCATTAAACAGAAACCAATGGATATCCTAGAAGGCCGTTTTCTCAATTATTCAGACATCAATCTAAAGCGAAAAATATGTGTTATTGGCCCAGATGTTGTTAAAGGCTTATATGATAAAAATGAAGAAATCATAGGGTCGTACATAAAAATTAACGGTGTTAATTTTATGGTGGTTGGAACCTTCAAAATTACCAATAGTCAAGGAGATTCAGAAGAAGAAGCAAATACGGTTTTTGTACCGTTTACCACGTTTAATCAAGCCTTCAACTTTGGAGATCAAGTAAGTTGGATGGCGATTACAGCGAAAGATAATTATACAATTACACAAGTAAAGGACCGCGTTTTCGACTTAATGAAAAGACGTCATACCATTCATCCAGAAGATGAGCGTGCCATTGGCCATTTTGATTTGGCTAAAGAGTTTAATAAGGTTAATGGTTTATTCAATATCCTCTCTGTGGTGGGCTATTTTGTAGGTGCACTTGTTCTGATGTCTGGTATTATTGGCATAAGTAATATTATGCTAATAGTCGTTAAGGAACGTACGAAAGAAATTGGTGTAAGACGAGCCTTAGGCGCAACACCTTGGAATATTAAAGGTCAAATTTTACAGGAAAGTCTCATCTTAACCATCTTATCTGGTATGACGGGTATTTCATTTGCTGCAGGGGTCATCTGGATTATGAATACCATATTAGACAACGTAGGTCCGGTAGAAAATTTTGCCAACCCAAGTGTGGGAATGCAGGTCATATTTACGGCGCTGATCATCTTAATTGTATCAGGGCTGCTGGCAGGATTAATTCCGGCAAATTCTGCTACAAAAGTAAAACCCATAGATGCTCTTAGAATAGAATAACACTTAATTATTAGAATAAAATAATCACTCATCAACAATGAAAAGAACAACAACCGTAATCGTTTTAGTTTCAATAGTGCTCGTATTTGCGGCCGCCCTATATTATTTATGGCAAAAGAATCAAGAGAACCCTATAACTTTTGATACTGAACAGCCAAACACGCAAACTATTGTGCTTAAAACTGTAGCTACAGGAAGTATAGTGCCCAAAGAAGAGGTTTTAATAAAACCCAATATTTCTGGAGTTGTAGAAGAAGTATTTATCGAAGCCGGCGAGACCGTAAAGCAAGGCGACCTCATTGCCAAAATTAGAGTCATACCTAACATATCTACACTTACGAGCGCAAAGAACAATATTGCCTCTAGAAAAACAGCATTAGAAACGGCCCAGATAGATTTCGAAACACAAAAAGCCATTTACGATCGGCAAAAAGATCTTTTTGAAAAAGGTGTAGTTGCTGCAAATGATTTTGACCAAGTAAATAACACATTTTTACAGGCCAAGCAGCGCGTAGAACAGGCTAAAATAGACCTTAACCAAGCACGACAAAATTACGATATCATTAAAACAGGAACAACCTCTGGTGTTGGTGATATAGCCCAAACGCAGGTGAGAGCTACAGTTTCAGGTATGGTATTAGATGTACCTGTTAAGGTAGGAAACCAAGTCATTGAAGCTAATAACTTCAACGAAGGCACAACTATTGCCGCCATTGCAGACGTTAAAAAAATGATTTTTCAAGGAAAAGTAGACGAAAGTGAGGTGGGTAAAATAAAAACAGGGTTGCCACTTGAAATTACCGTTGGTGCCATTGAAGGTCAAAAATTCGATGCGGTACTAGATTATATTGCCCCTAAAGGTGTAGATGAAAACGGGGCAATTCAGTTTGAAATTAAAGGCACATTAAAAAGTATAGAAGCGACATTTATTAGAGCTGGTTTAAGTGCCAACGCTTCGATTATTTTAGATAAAGCTGACGATGTCTTAGCTATTAAGGAAGCCTTAGTACAATACGATAGTGAAACTAAAGAACCCTTTGTCGAAGTTGAAGTTGGCGATCAGAAGTTTGAAAAACGACCTGTAGAGTTAGGCTTAAGTAATGGCATTTATGTAGAGGTTAAAGACGGGCTATCCGAAAATGACGCCATAAAGGTGTGGAATCAACTTCAAGGGCCAGCAAACTATAGCGCAAGATAAAATTCATTCAACATTTTTGTAACAAATTATCTGTTTAAGATACTTATTAACTGATTATGAGAAAATATACCTTTATACTAGCATGTCTTTTAGTCACTTTTGTGCAAGCACAAAAGAAATGGACCCTTAAAGAATGTGTAGAATATGCACTAGAAAATAATATTTCTATTAAGCAGAGCGAACTCAATTTAGAGGCCATAGAAGCTGATCAACTGGCAGCTTTAGGTAACTTTTTACCAACCCTAAATGCGGGAATGAATGTTGCGGAAAATACGGGTTTAAGTTTCAATCCAACAACCAACCAGCCTGAAACTGTAACCTTCCTTTCAGCTACAGGAAATATTAATGTAGGTTATACAATTTTTGATGGGCTTAGAAATATTAGACAAGCCCAGCGCGCAGAAATTTCACAGTTAGCCAATCAGTATAGATTATCTAAAATGGTAGATGATATCTCACTTTTGGTAGCTAATAGTTATTTGCAGGTTATCTTAGCTAAGGCCAATTTAGAAGTCTTAATAAGCCAAAATAATGTCACTAAGGAACAAATAGACCAAACTAAAGAACTGGTTGAAGCTGGGGTATTGCCAGAAGGTGATTTACTAGATATAAAAGCCACAGATGCTAATGAAGTACAAGGTATTGTTGCAGCACAAAATAATATTAGAATTTCATTAATTAGTTTGGCACAATTACTACTTATTAAAGATTATGAAAATTTTGATATCGAAGACGAAGGCTACGATATCGTAAACGTGGATGTGGCTAACAAAAGTGTTGATGAAATTATAGACGCTGCCAAAGAGAACCGAAGCGAAATTAAGATTGAAGAACAGAATGTAGAATTAGCACTTAAGGATCTGCAATTAGCCAGAGCGGCTTACTTGCCAAGGTTATCTGCTTTCTTTGGTTATAATACCAGATATACTAACGCCAGATCTTTTACACAAGAAGTTGATCCTAACAATCCTACAGAGACTAGACAAATTGGTTTTGTTGAAGGAACAGGGACAGCGGTATTGAGTGAATTCCCGAATTTTAACAGTGTAGAAGTAGCTCCAGATCCGTTCTGGGATCAGTTGTATCTCAATGATGGTATTTCGTACGGTCTAAGTCTTAATATTCCAATTTTGAACGGATTCTCAACACGCGCCAGCGTTATGAGAAGTAAGGTTAATTTAGAACGTGCAAGATTTCAATTAGAACAGGCAGAATTAGACTTAGAGTCTACCGTTTATCAGGCATTTGTAGATGCTGAAGGATCATTAAAAGCCTATGATGCGGCCCTAAAAGCATTAGAAGCCCAAGAACTGGCTTTTGAGTATGCCAAGGAACGTTATGATGTAGGAATCATTAATGCTTTCGATTTCAGTCAATCAAAAAATAGATACGATAATGCCATTATCCAAAAAAACCGTGCAAAATACGATTACATTTTTAAGCTAAAAGTGCTAGAATTGTATTTTGGTATACCAGCAACAGATTTAAAGTTTTAAATATGAGTAAGACAGTTAAGATAATTATTGGAGTCGTTGTATTGCTTTTGATAGTGCTTGTCGCTGGAAAATCAATGGGATGGTTCGGTAAGAAAGGAGATTTTAAACAAGTTACCGTTAAAGAAGTGACGCTGCAAGACATTACAGAGACTGTATCGGCAACGGGTAAAATTCAGCCAGAGGTTGAGGTCAAAATTTCTTCAGAAGTATCTGGTGAAATATTAGAACTTCCTTTTAAAGAAGGACAACAAGTTAAAAAAGGTGATTTATTAGTAAGAATTAATCCTGATTTAATAACCGCTGCGTTAAATAGAGCACAAGCTACTTATCTCAATGCAAAAGCGGGATTAGAACAGGCAGAAGCGACTTTAAAACAATCAAAAGCAGACTATGAACGGAACAAAACGCTTTTTGAAAAAGGTGTGATTTCTAAGGCAGACTGGGACGGGTCTATTGCATCCTATGAAACAGCAGTAGCAGGGAAAAGTTCAGCATACTACGGTGTTAAAAGTGCTGCGGCTACGGTTAACGAGGCAAGAGATAATCTTACAAGAACTACTATTTATGCACCTATAGATGGCACCATATCCCTTCTTAATGTAGAATTGGGAGAACGTGTTGTAGGAACCCAGCAAATGACAGGAACTGAAATTTTGAGAGTTGCCAACCTTAATAATATGGAAGTTGAGGTAGATGTTAATGAGAACGACATTGTAAAGGTTCAAATTGGCGATTCTACAATTGTTGAGGTTGATGCTTATTTGAAAAAGGAATTTAAAGGTATAGTGACTGAAATAGCAAACTCGGCAGCAGATAATTTGGCTGCTGATCAGGTTACTAATTTTAAAGTAAAAGTAAAAATCCTGGAGTCATCTTACACCGATTTAACCGAAGGAAAACCCGAAAGCTATTCCCCATTTAGACCTGGGATGACGGCAACCGTAGATATTATCACGAATAAAAGAGAGGATGTCATTACGGTACCAATAAGCGCTATTGTTATCAAAACAGACACAACTTCTACTAAAAAATCCTATGCATCTTCTAAAAGTGCTAACTCAGGCGAGGCCGATAAACGATTTGAGTGTGTATTTGTAGATGATAACGGGACTGCAAAGTTAAAAGTGGTTACTACGGGGATACAGGATGACACCAATATTGAGGTTACAGAAGGCTTATCTGAAAATGACAAAATCATCACCGGACCTTACAGCTTAGTTTCTAAAACACTTGATCCTGGTGATCTTATTGAGGTGCAAAACAGTACCACCTCAGAAGCTTCAGAAAATAAGTAGAATGAGACTCTAAAAATGGCATTAATATTAAATTTAGAAACCACTACAACTAATTGTTCTGTTTCTTTAGCTAAGAATGAAGAATTAATTGCCATTGAAGAAGAAAATAAAAACAACTTTTCGCACGCTGAGCGGTTACATGTTTTTATTAATGAAGTGCTGAAAAGTTCTAAAATAGACAGATCACAACTTGATGCCATTGCAGTTAGTAAAGGGCCAGGTTCTTACACCGGCTTACGTATTGGGGTTTCTGCTGCCAAAGGATTGTGTTTTGCATTAAATATACCGTTAATAGCTGTAGATACTTTAAGAGCCTTGGCGATGCAAGTCGTTCCCTCTAGTTCTAATACCATAATAATACCCATGCTAGATGCCAGACGCCAGGAAGTCTATACAGCGACTTACAATAGCAATTATGAGTGTATAACAGCTGCAAATGCTAAAATAATTGAACAAGACAGTTTTGATCATCTTGTGAAAGAACATAAAGTAATCTATATAGGAAGCGGCGCTTCTAAAACTAAAGAGATTACGGCGAATTCTTCGGCTAATTATCTAGAAGATGCTGTACCTTCGGCAAAGGAGATGGCGCAACTCTCTTATGCCAAATACAAAATAAGCGACATCGAAGATGTCGCTTATTTTGAACCTTATTATCTCAAGGATTTTATAGCCAAATAAGTTTTATCGAAATTTTCACTTTTCTACATTGTAGTTATGAACATCTCGCTGAGGATACGGAATTGAAATTCCCGCGGCCTCAAGTCTTGACTTCCCTTCCTCTAGGATACACCAGCGTAAATCCCAGAAATCCTCATTTTTTGACCAATATCTTAATATGAGGTTTACTGAGCTGTCTCCAAGTTCTCCCACTGCAACCATAGGTGTTTTATCTTCATCTTCTTTTAAAACGGTTTTCTGTTCGTTCACAAGATTCAATAAAATATCTTTAGCTTCTTTGATATTGTCATCATAACCAATTCCAAAGGTTAAACTTTCGCGCCTAATTCCTAAAGAAGAGTAGTTGATAATGTTATCATTAGAAAGTTTACCGTTGGGTATAACAGCTTCTTGGTTTCCAAATGTTATTATTTTAGTATTAAAAATAGAAATTTCCTTTACGCTTCCGTCCACACCTTGTGCAGAAATCCAATCACCAACTTTAAACGGTTTTAACAATAAAATTAAAACCCCACCAGCAAAATTGGCCAGTGATCCTTGTAGGGCTAGTCCTATAGCTAAACCAGCTGCAGCAATAACTGCAGCGAAAGTAGTCGTCTCAATACCTACCGTGCCAAGTACTACAATGAAAAGAACAATTTTAAGAGACCATTTTATTAGATTTAGTAAAAAATTCTTCAAACTTTCGTCATAGTCTGACTTGTTCATTGTTTTTTTGACTAATCTCAATAATACACCAATAAGCCAACTACCAATAATCCATATCAGTATAGCGGCGATTACCTTTGGGGTATATTCTACAAGAAGATCATAACCCTTATCAATCCAATTTTGTACATCCATAGTTTTAAAAAGTTATTAGTTAGTTAATTTGAAAATAAATATAATAATTTAAGTGAATTACGAGTCAATTTTAAAAGGCAACTTTAAATTGATTTTAGTTTTAATCAATTTAAGTACATTTTTCAGCATCTATTTTAGCATTTTTCTGGCGGCACTGAGGCATAATTCTGAGATAAATTACCCTCATTGATCTTTAAAATTCGAATATGTATGGTTTTAATTTTAGTTTCTACAGCATAAGACCCATAAATCTAAATGAGGGCACTAACCATTTATAGCCTCTACTCTTATAGCATTGTCATTTAGCATATTTTGAAGCATGCTCTCAATACCATTTTTTAAAGTAAACGTGGACGAAGGACAGCCGCTACAAGCACCTTGTAGAATTACCTCAACTTGTTTTGTCTCTGCATTAAAGGACTTAAATTGTATATTTCCACCATCGCTCTCAACGGCGGGTTTTACATACTCTTCTAGGATATTTACAATAGTTTTTGAAATATCGTCTAAGGCTTCAAAACTTTTTTCGGCCGCAGCTTCGGTTTTATTAAGTTGTTGGGGCGCGTCATCGGTTAAGATAGTTTTCCCTGATTCGATATAGTTTTTTATAAACTCACGGAGCCTAAGTGTAATCTCTTCCCATTCAACGATGTCGTATTTGGTGATAGAAATAAAATTCTTTTCAAGATAGACACTTTTAACAAAAGAAAATTCGAAGAGTGCCATAGCCAAAGGTGCTAGTTTGGCTTCTTCTATAGATTTAAATTCGTAGATATGCGGTACGATAACTTTATTGCAAACAAACTTGAGAACGGCCGGATTTGGAGTGCTTTCGGCATATACAGTTATGGCTGATTTAGGTGGTTCATTCTTGGTAATTACAACCTCACCACCTTGAGATAAATAGTGCTCTATTTGCTCTGCCACTTCATCTTGTACATCTTCCCAAGACACAATATCAAAACGTTCTATGGCAATAAAATTAGAGGATATATATACTTTCTTCACAAAAGGGAGGTGAAAAAGTTGTTGCGCTAAAGGTGAATTTTGAGCCTCATCTATATTATTAAACTCAAAACTGTTGTGATTTGTTAAAAATCGATCGGCTTCAAACTTTAATATTTTATCATTGGAGGTCTTTACAATATGTATTTTCGTATCAGTCATTTTTTTATTTGCAAAAATATGCAATATCAAATAGAATTGTAAATAATTCGTTATCAGTTTTATGAAATTCAATAATTAATAAATCATTAAAATTCACTAAATTTCCACTCTTTTTATGAAAAAACTGCTGTTGTATGACCCAATAGCAGTATTGAAATTAGCATTGATGAAGAACATTTTTACCATTTTATTAGTACTGCTATCTACTACAATTTTTGCTCAAGATATATCCATGCAGGCTGGCATCTTTAATAGATGTGCTCCCGATCGTTTTTATGATTCTGGTGGTGAATTTGGTAATTACGGTAATAACGAAGATATTGTTACTACGATTTGTCCTCAAAACCCAGGTGAATTTATCATATTAGATTTCGTTGAGTTCGCCTTGCAACTCAACTTAGATACAATTGAAATATATGATGGCGATTCAACAGCTGCACCACTCATAGATTCATATACAGGATTTACACCTTTTACTGTAAGTGCTTCAAGCAGTAATACTACCGGATGTCTCACAATGAGGTTTACTTCTAATGACACTTCCCCTAGCGCTGGTTGGGCTGCTGATATTTTGTGCGCAACACCTTGCCAACAGATTGATGCGAGTATAGATGCAACTACGCCAGAAGCCAATGGCTCTGGTGTAATTACTATTTTACCAGGAGAAACTGTAGATTTTGAGGGAAGTGCTACATTTTCTGATGATGATTCTAATGCGACATTCAATTGGGATTTTGGTGATGGTAATACCGCCGCAGGGACTAGTGTTTCTCATACCTTTGTTGCTGCAGGAACCTACAATGTTGCTTTAACAGCAGCAGATGACAATCCGCAGGGTTGTTCAGATACGGTTACTATTTCTGTCGTGGTTTTGGGTCAAAATGTGGTTGTGGATCAAGACACCTTTACACCAGAACAATTGGTGGAGGACGTTTTGGTAAATAGCCCTTGTGCAACAGTGTCTAATGTTATTTCTTCTACAGGAACTGACTTTGGTGTATTAGAACCCAATGGAATAGGTTATTTTGTGAGTAATGGGGTTGATTTTGCTTTTGAAGAAGGTATTGTCTTAACCACAGGAAACGCTGCTAATGCAGAAGGTCCTGAGACCAGTGTTTTGAGTGAGGGATCTTTTGGATGGCCTGGTGATAACGATTTGGAAAATGCTATTGGTTTGGGCCTAGGCAGCACCAACAACGCTTCTTTTTTACAATTTGACTTTGTCCCATTATCCGATAATATTAGTTTCAATTTTATATTTGCCTCTGAAGAATACGGAGGTTTTCAGTGTAGTTTTACCGATGCTTTTGCATTCTTGCTCACAAACAACAACACTGGTGTAACCACCAACATAGCATTGGTACCAGGAACTACTGATGTAGTTTCTGTGCTTAATGTTAGAGATGGGGCTTTTAATGCGGGATGTGGCTCTGTAAACCCTGGTTTTTTTGATTCGTTTTATGGACCAGGCGGACAACCAGCAGCAAATTCACCCATCAATTTTATAGGTTATACGACAAGTATGGCAGCAGAATCTAATGTTATACCTGGAGAGAATTATACTATAAAACTTGTTATTGCAGATGATCAGGATACTCAATTTGACGCAGCCGTATTCTTAGAAGCAGGTAGTTTCGATTTAGGTGGTGATTTGGGGGAAGATATCACTATAGCGGCCGGAACAGCAGCCTGTGGTGGAGACCCTATAACTTTAAACACAGGTATAGACACGGCTTCTCACGTATGGTTTTTTAATGGAGTGGAAATACCGGGTGAAACAGGTTCCACTATCGAAGTTACAGAAACAGGTACTTACTCGGTAGATATTGTTTTTTCTGGAGTCTGCCAAGCATCCGATGAGATTTTTGTAGAATTTAGACCTAATCCTCAAGTGAGCACCGCTAATGATTTAGAAGTTTGTGATGCAGATGGTATTGCAGAATTCGATTTGTCTCAAAACGACAGTGTCGTATTAGGCAGTCAAGATCCTTCTGAATTTACAGTAAGTTACCATTTAACAGAACAGGATGCTATTGACGCTGTCAATCCTTTGCCAACAAATTACACCAATACATCAAACCCGCAGACTATTTGGGCACGATTAGCAGATAATACTCAGTTTTGCTTTTCTGTAACATCTTTTCAATTGCAGTTTACAAGTTTAGATATCAATGGTAATATTTCACCACTTGTGCGCTGTGATGACAATACTGCCGATGGTATAACGACATTTGATTTAAGCGAAAGAGATGCTGAAATAATAGATGCTAATGATCCAGCTGAGGTAAGCGTTACGTATTTTAGTACCTTGACTGATGCAGAAAATAATGTCAACCCATTGCCTACAAATTATACTAATGCAGTGCCTTTTAATGATACTGTTTTTGGAAGATTAGAGCGGGTAACTAATTCAGATTGCTACAATGTCACCACCGTAGACCTTCAAGTTATAGAAAATCCCATAGCTAATTCGCCTAGTCCTATAGAAGCCTGTGACATAAATAATGATGGAATTACAGAATTTAATTTAGGTTTTAGAGATAATGAAGTGGTTCAAGGTCAAGCGAATGTCGTCGTTACTTATCACGAATTGCTTTTAGAAGCAGAACAAGGAATTAATGCGTTGCCTGATGATTACACCAATACAACAGTTGATAATCAGGAGCTTTATGTGAGAATTGAAAACCTTACCACAGGTTGTTTCGATACCACAACGCTACAATTAATTGTCAACCCTAGTCCAACAGCGACTAATGTAACACCATTTGCGATATGCGATCAGAATAATAATGGAGATGAACAAGAAATTTTCGATTTATCACTTAAAACAAGTGAGGTCATTAATGGTCAAGGCAATGTTGTGGTTAATTATTTTGAAAATGAAAGCGATGCTGCAATGGGAATTAATGAAATAGTTTCTCCTTATCAAAATACAGCCAATCCGCAAACCATTGTAGCGGTACTTACCAATACAACGACGAGCTGTACAACAAATGTTTTATTTGATTTGGTAGTTACTCCACTTCCAGCAGTTATTATTCCTAGTCCTTTAGTGGTCTGCGACGATGGTATTGGTGATGGTTTTACGGAGATCGATTTAAGTTTAAAGGACGCAGAGATCAGTGGAGGAGTAGGCAGTTCGCAGGTCAGTTATTATTTGAGTTTAGGGGAAGCAGAGTCGGGTATAAATCCATTACCGGTGCCTTATACCAATGTGAGTAATCCACAGACCGTATTTGTAAGAGTAGAAGACGTCACAACAGGATGTTTTGATACCACGAGCTTAGAGTTAGAAGTAGAGCAGGCCCCACTAGCTAATGTACCGCAGCCGTTGCGTTATTGTGATCCGGACAATGATGGTTTTGGGGATTTTGATTTAACTATGGCCGATGCTGAGATAACAGGAGGAGTAGCCGGATTAACAGTGAGTTACCACGAGACCCAGGCCAATGCCGATAATGGAGTAGATGCGATAGACGCCAGTGTGTTATACAATAACATCGTAGTTAATACGCAAACGGTTTATGCCAGAGTAGAGAGTGCGACCATAGCCACGAACTGTGCAACGGTAGTACCCTTAGAGTTAATAGTAGAGCCCACGCCGCAGCTAACAGAGCCCACGCCACTAGCGATATGCGATGACGTTTCAGCAGACGGTTTTGGGATTTTTGATTTAACCCAAAGCGCCCCAGAGGTGTTAGACGGTTTAGACCCACTACAATATCAGGTGAGTTATTACCAAACCCAGGCCGATGCCGATGCTGCGGCCAATGCTATAGCCACCCCAACAGCATATACCAATACGGTGGCCTTTAATCAAACCATATGGATCCGAGTAGAAGACAGCAATACTGTATCAGGTTGTTATAAACTTACCAGTTTAGAATTGGTAGTTAACGCCTTACCCGTATTAGTACAACCATCGCCACTCACGCTATGTGATGTCAACAACCCAGGAGATGAGCAAGAAGCCTTTACCTTAGAAGATGCAGACGCAGAGATCTTAAATGGACAGAACGGGATAACGGTCAGTTATTATGAGACCCAAGCCGATGCGGATAATGCAGTCAATCCTATAGTGAGTCCTTATACCAATACGAGCAATGCCCAGACGGTATATGCCCGAGCCGAGAATGATGTTACAGGATGTTATCAGACCATCACACTGACCTTACGCGTTGATCCGATACCTTCGCCAGAGCCAGATCCAAACCCGATAGAAGTATGTGATGATGACAACGATGGTTTTGCGATCTTTGATTTAGAGCAGCGCACCATAGAGATTACTAACGGTGAGTCCAATGTAGTGATTACCTACCATGAGACCGAAGAAGAAGCCATGCAAGGCAGTAATGCCATCACAGGATTGTACACCAACATCGTAGCCAACAGCCAACAGATCTATGTAAGATCAGAGAGCACTATAACGGGATGCTATAGTTTAACACAAAATACCTTAGAGCTTATTGTGGTACCATCGCCAGAGGTGCCCACCACTTTAGAAGCTCTAGTGGAGTGCGACGATAATGACGACCAGCTGACGCAGTTTGATTTAACCCAGCGCAGCCCAGAGGTCATAGGGGCACAAGACCCAACAACACTTAACTTAAGCTATCATACCAGTGCAGCCGATGCTGCTACGGGGAACAACCCTATCATTAATGAGGGCAATTACACCAATGTGAGTAACCCACAGACGATATATGTACGATTATTTGATCCAGCAACCGGCTGTTTAGACACCGGTAGTTTTGAATTAGAAGTAAATGTACCACCAGTAGCCGTGCAACCTACACCATTAGCATTATGTGATGATTTAGGAGAAGCGCCAGGAGATGAAGTTAGAGTATTTGATTTAACGGTGAAGGACGTTGAGATCACAGGAGGCACAGGCAGTTGGTCAGTGAGCTATTACCAGACCCAGCTAGAGGCTGAGACCCTGACCAATGCTATAGCAGACCCTACGCAGTATACCAATACATCGGTGAATGGGCTTCCTGCCAACCCGCAGACCTTATATGCCGTAGTAACCGATACCAATACCGGCTGTACCGATATCACCACCCTGACGATACGAGTGTTGCCTAATCCAACACCAACGCCAAGTGATCAGTTGCCAGAATTGATTTTATGCGATGATCAGAATACCGGAGATGGAGTAGAGGAGTTTGACTTAACCCAGAATGAGCTACTGTTATTAAACGGTGAGTCTGGGGTGACGGCCACTTATTATGAGACGCCAGAGGATGCCAATGCAGGAGTTAATGCTATAGCAGACCCAGTGCTTTATGAAAATACCCAGACCCCAGAGCAGGTGATTTACGTAAGAGTGACTAATGATGTTACCGGATGCTATACGCTGGTAGATTTTACCCTTCGGGTAGATCCATTGCCAGAGGTAGTTGCAGTGACCGATATGATCCAATGCGAGCTCAATACCGATGGGTTTGATAGCTTTGATCTCAGCACTAAAGATGCCGAAGTTTTAAACGGTCAGGACCCGGCGATTTATCAGGTGAGTTACCATGAGACTTTGGCCGATGCCGAGGCGGTGACCAATGCCTTGGTGAGCCCGTATGTAAACATTAGCAACCCACAAGAGCTATTTGTAGCCATTACCAATACGGTGACGGGCTGTTCTATAGCCACACAGCGTTTTGAGATCGAAGTACAGGAGGCGGCACAGGCCAATCCAGACGGTGATGCGATAGTGTACGAGCAATGCGATGATAATATGGAGACCGATGGAGACCCGAGTAATGATGTGGTGCAGTTTGATTTAAGCACCCAGGATGCAGAGGTGCTAGATGGTCAGGACCCAGCCAACTATACGGTAAGTTACTACGCCACCTTAGCAGATGCTGAGGCAAGTGTAAATGCCTTACCATTATTGTATGAGAATTTAAGTAACCCGCAAGAGCTGTATGCACGCGTGGATAACGACACGCCCGATGGTGCTACCGGTTTAGACAGTTCTATATGTTACGCCATCACCCCACTGACCTTACAAGTAAATCCATTACCCCTATTTAGTTTAGAGCCGAGTTATACCTTATGTATAGACAGTAACGGCACCGAGGTGATTAACCCACCCGTATTAGACACCGGTTTATCGGTATTAGACTATAGTTTTGAATGGAGTTTAAACGGTGCGGTGTTGCCATTAGAGAGTGGGTCTAGTATAGAGCCTACACAAGTGGGAACCTACCAAGTTATAGTAACAGATCTAGTTACAGGCTGTATTAATGACACCGATGTAGGCATAGCAGAAGTGATAGAGAGTGCGCCACCGAGCTTAGAACTCAGCTTACTAACCCAGGCGTTTTCAGAGAGCCATGTCATAGAAGCGGTAGCGACGGGTATCAGCGGTGCGTATGAGTATAGTTTAGACGGAGGACCGTGGCAGGATAGTGGTTTATTTGAAGGAGTATCGCCAGGAATAAGACGCGTGATTGCTAGAGATAAATTAGGCTGTGGTTATGTAGAAGCAGAGTTATTAGTGATGGATTATCCGCTGTATTTTACCCCTAATGGTGATGGTAATAATGATACGTGGAACATTATAGGAATAAATACCCAACCTAATGCTAAAATTTATATATTTGACAGATATGGCAAGTTGTTAAAGCAGCTGAGTCCAACAGGCAGTGGATGGGATGGCACCTATAATGGAAATGCTATGCCAAGTAGTGACTATTGGTTCCTAGTAGAATACAACGAACCATCAACAGGAACTAAAAAAGAATTTAAAGCCCACTTTACCTTGAAAAGATAA
>Ga0207419_1000168_pt1 | contig 52960 bp, 38 predicted proteins | sample ElkSloMetagenome_4_FD_184723 | JGI IMG/M metagenome (GOLD analysis project Ga0207419, IMG submission 184723) | Hot spring microbial communities from Elkhorn Slough, Monterey Bay, USA - MD2A (version 2) | ecosystem: Environmental > Aquatic > Marine > Intertidal zone > Estuary: Microbial mat ...
GTGGCTTCGATGATATGGTTTTGAATAAATGGTACACCTTCTCTAGCACCTTGTTCCGGACTTTTAATTACACATTCCCATTCGAGAACGGCCCAGACATCACAGCCGTATTCGGTGAGTTTGGAAAAGACACGTTTAAAATCGACCTGACCATCGCCAGGTGAACGGTATCTTCCGGCTCGGTCTTTCCAATCATTATAACCACCAAATGTCCCTTTTTTCCCGTTAGGCCTGAACTCTGAATCCTTCACGTGAAAGGCTTTGATGAATTCGTGATAATGGTCAATGTATTTGATGTAATCCAGCTGCTGTAATACAAAATGTGACGGATCGTATAAAATATTTACCCGCTTATGATTGCCTGTGGCTTTCAGAAAACGCTCAAAGGTATCCCCATCGTGAATATCTTCTACCGGATGCACTTCGTAGCAAACATCAACACCTGAGTCTTCAAAAGCGTTTAGAATTGGCCTCCAACGGTCGGCCAGTTCTTTAAAGCCTAAATCAATTAAACCTTTAGGTTGTTGTGGCCAGGGATGCATGACCGGCCAAAGTAGTGAGCCTGAAAAGGTGGCATGAGCTTTAAGTCCAAGCCGTTCACTGGCTTTAGCCGCATATTTGAGTTGTTGTATGGCCCAGTCAGTTCTGGCTTTGGGTTTGCCTTTCACTTCATCGGGTGCAAACACATCGAACATCAAATCATGAGCTGGATGCACAGCCACTAATTGGCCCTGAATATGAGTGGAAAGTTCAGTAATTTCCAATCCGTAACTGTTTACCTTGCCCTTCAGTTCGTCGGCATAGGTTTGGCTCTCAGCACATTTTTGTAAATCCATTAAACGGGTTTCGTTGCTGGGAATTTGAATGCCTTTGTAACCGAGATCGCTTGCCCATCGGCAAAGATTATCAAGCGTATTGAAAGGTGGATTTTCATCCATAAATTGTGCTAAAAATATGGCAGGACCTTTTATGGTTTTCATTTGTTTTTTGTTTTAAAAATTATTCACGCAAAGGCGCTAAGTCGCAAAGTTTTTTAATTTAATAATAACTACAAATCATCTTCAATCTCTATCCAAACATTGCCTTTATGGTGAGACTCTACGGCTTTTTCAATAAAGTTCATGCCTCGGGCGCCATCTATGATAGTAGGAAATTCGCCTTGATCGTATTCTTCTTTACTTATCGCTTTGGCAACACCTTTATAAATGTTTCCCATAGCATCAAAAATGCCTTCGGGATGTCCCGGTGGAAGTTTTGTGCCGTCCAGAGATAAGTCTGAATTGTATTCATGACCTGGCTTTAAGACCTGAAGTGGTTTGCCTTCTTCCATAAAATACAAATAGTTTGGATTTTCCTGTTCCCATTTTAACCCTGCTTTGTCGCCGTAAATTTTTACAATAAAATTATTTTCCTCGCCTGTAGCGATTTGACTTGTACTAATTAAACCTTTAATATTGTTGTTCAATCTTAAAAGTACAGTAGCATCTACGTCCATTTTATTATCGTCATACACAAAGTTTAGATCAGACAAAACCCTTTGAATTTTATGTCCACTGACGTATTCCAACATATCAAAAGCATGTGTTCCTATATCGCCCAAACAACAACTGATTCCAGATTTTTCTGGGTCTAATCGCCAGGTAGATTGTCGTTGAGATTCATCATGAATAATGGGATTGATCCAGCCCTGATAATACTGCGCATCCACTTTTTGAATTTTACCTAAAATACCATTTTTTACCATTTCCCGCATCTGTCGAACCATAGGATAACCGGTATAAGTGTAAGTGACAGCGAATACCCGATCATGTTTTTTTATGGTTTTGGCTAAGATTTTAGCTTCTTCGTAAGTTGTAGTCATTGGTTTTTCGCAAATGACATGAAAACCGTTTTCTAATAGATTTTTAGCCATTGGGAAATGCAAAAAATTCGGCGTTAGTACCGAAACCACCTGCATGCGTTCATCTTCTGGTAATTTTTGTTCTTCTTCAACTAAATTATTCAGGTCTTTATAAATACGATTAACAGGAATACCAATAGATTTTGCAAAAGACAAACTCTCATCATGCTCCTGATTAAAAACACCGCCAATCAATTCATATTTATCATACATAGCAGAGGCAACGCGATGTAATACACCTATCAGGGAATCACTTCCGCCGCCAAGAATTCCTAATCTAATTTTTGAGGACATTATTTAAGATTTATATTCAATTTTTTCATTTTTAAATAGTAAGCTGAACAAGATTAGAACTCCAACAGCAAATACAGCTGGGAAAATCCAGATATTTTTCCAAGAATGCAAATCATTTTCCAAAAGATTGGCATCTACAACCTGTCCGGCGATCCAAAAGCCAATCAGCATTCCAACACCATAAGTGGCTAAAGTAATAAGACCTTGCGCTGCACTTTTATATTTGTCACCAGCTTTAGAATCTGTATAAATCTGTCCTGAGACAAAGAAAAAATCATAACAGATACCGTGAAGTGCTATGCCAATGATCAGCATAAAAAACAAATCTCCAGCATTGCCATAAGCAAATAACACATAACGAATCGCCCAGGCCAGCATACCAAACAAAAGCGTCTTTTTAAATCCATATTTGGTGAAAAATAAAGGTAAAAGTAACATAAACAATACTTCCGAAACTTGTCCTAAAGATGCCCATGCCGTTGAGTTTTCAACTTTAATTTCAGTTAAAAAAGGACTTAAATTTTGATAGTAAAAAGCTAAAGGAATACAGATTAGAACGGAAGATAAGAAAAATACAAAAAAGTTTCTGTCTTTTAGTAACTTCAAAGCGTCAAGTCCTAAAATATCTGATAAACTTGTTTTTTCGCCTTTATTCTGTGGCGGAGTTTTAGGCAAGGTAAAACTAAAAATACCCAAAATAGCAGAGGCGATAGACACCATTAAAAACGTATTTGAAAGCATACCTTGTGCAATATTTTCCTGCGAATCCCAAGTGAACACAAAACTGATGATCAAACCGGAAACAATCCAGCCCAAAGTACCAAAAACCCTTACATAAGGAAAGAATTTAGACGGATCCTTCATTTGTCTAAATGAAATAGAATTTACTAAAGCTAAAGTCGGCATATAAGCAATCATATACCCTAAAACATAAGGATAAAACACTGAAAATTCAGTTGAACTTGCCATGAGGTACATTAAAACTGCGCCAATAAGATGAAGAACTCCGAGTATTCGTTCAGCATTAAAAAATCGGTCGGCGATAAGGCCAATTATAAAAGGAGCAACAATTGCACCCCAGGATTGAGTAGAAAATGCCATCGCGATCTCAGCCCCATTTGCTTCCAGATTGTTTCCTAAAAAAGTACCTAAGGTCACAAACCAACCACCCCAGATAAAGAACTCTAAAAACATCATGACGGATAGCTGCGTAAATCGAGTTGGATTCATGGAGTACTATTTTAGTCTAACAATTTTGCAGATTTCAATAAAAGTTTTTTAGTTGCTAAGATGCCATCTTTTTCAGGTATTTCTTTGCCTTCATATTCTACACCTACAAAGCCTTTGTACCCAGAATCTTTTACAAGTTGCATAATTCTTGGGTAATCCAGGGTTTTTTCATTTCCTTTTTGATCAAAATTATAAGACTTGGCGCTTACAGCTTCTGCTTCTTTCAGCATAAGTTCTATACCTTTATATTTGTCTTCAAATTCTTCAACACATTCACCCCACTTTTCTCCGGCTTTGCGTTTTACACACCAGTTACCAAAATCCGGTAGTGTGCCACAGTTTTCCATACCAACCATGCCTATAGCTTCCATCAGCATAAACGCATCAGAAGACAACCAGCCGTGATTTTCACATAAAATATTGATGTTTTGTCTTGCTGCATAAGTAGATAACTTTTTTAACCCATCAACAACAGACGGCAGCCATTCTTTAGGGTCATTAGTCCCAAAAGTATTGACTCGAATTGAATGACAACCTAGTTTTTTAGCAGCGTCAACCCACTTTTTATGATTTACTACCGCCTGGTTTCTTTCAGCCTCGTCAGGACTCGCCAGGTCGCCTTCACCATCAACCATGATTAGGATATTTTCCATTTCGTGTTCTATACTTAAAGCCAATAACGAATCGATCACAGCATCAAAACCTAAATTGTCAATTTGCTTTTTGTAAAGGTGATTGACATATTCGAGACCTTCAAATCCCATTTCTTGAGAAATTGAAGCAAATTTAAAAGGACTTACGCCTTTATCATTAAATGTTCTGTGAAGAGACCACTGCGCTAAAGAAAGTTTAAAAAAAGGAGAATTACTTTCTTCCTCAATAGTTGTATTTGCTTCTTTAGCTGAATTCGTTTTAGTGTCTTTACAACTAAGGTTAAAAATTAAAAGACATAAAAGACAAACTCGAATATGGGAAGGTTTCATCGTATTGAAATTAAAAGATATTCTCAAAAATGCTAAAAATTTATCAATTTGAAAAAATCAATGCCAAAATAGTCAAACAATCTATAAAAGTGTATTTTTATTCCAAGATAGTTGAATTAAAAAAATCATGAGTAGACAAGAAATTGATGAATCCAACGAACAATATGATGCTATTGTAGTTGGCACAGGAATTTCAGGCGGCTGGGCTGCTAAAGAACTTTGTGAAAAAGGTTTGAAAACCTTAGTCTTAGAACGCGGTAGAAACGTAGAACATATTACGGATTATAAAACAGCGCATATGGATCCCTGGGATTTTCCTAATGGCGTGGCAGCAACCAAAGAAACCAAAGAGCGAAAATATAAGCAACACCGAACTGGCTATGTTACACGCGAACCGCACCATCATTTTTTTGTTGATGATATCAAACATCCTTATAACGAAAAAAGACGTTTTGACTGGATTCGCGGATATCACGTTGGTGGTCGGTCCTTAATGTGGGGCAGACAAAGTTACCGTTTAAGCGAAATCGATTTCGAGGCTAATAAAAAAGATGGTCATGGTGTAGATTGGCCTCTGAGGTACAAGGATATTGAGCCTTGGTATGATAAAGTTGAAGAATTTATTGGGGTGAGTGGAGAAAATCTTGGACTTGAAGTACTTCCAGACCAAAAGCTACTACAACCTATGAACCTGAATTGTGTTGAAGAGCACCTTAAATCTAAAATCAATTCTACGTTTGATGATGGGAGATTACTCACCATAGGTCGAACGGCGCATATCACCGAAGGCACTAAACCAGGCGCTGGAAGAGTAAACTGCCAATACAGAAACCGTTGTATGAGAGGTTGTCCTTACGGAGCTTACTTTAGTAGTAATTCCTCAACTCTACCAACAGCAGCTGAAACTGGTAATATGACTTTAAGACCACATTCTATTGTTTATGAAGTGGTTTATGATGAGAAAACTAAAAAAGCAACAGGTGTAAAAATTATCGATGCAGAAACAAAAAATAAAGTAGAATTTAAAGCCAAAGTTATATTTTTATGTGCTTCTGCAATGGCATCGGCTTCAATTTTATTACAATCTAAGTCCGATCGTTTTCCAAACGGCTTAGGTAATGACAGTGACCAGTTAGGTCGTAATATTATGGATCATCATTTTCACGTCGGAGCATTTGGCGTAGCAGAAGGTTTTGAAGACAAATATTACAAAGGGCGAAGACCAAATGGTGTTTATATTCCAAGATTTAGAAATTTAGGTGGCAAAACCGATGTTAAAGAATTTGTTCGTGGCTATGGCTATCAAGGTGGCGCCAGCCGATCCAGTATGGCAGAAATGGTAGCCGAATTAAAATACGGTCCAAAACTAAAAGAAGCCATATTAAAACCTGGGCAATGGAATGTAAGCTTGTTAGGTTTTGGAGAAACTTTGCCTGATAGCAGCAATCGAATGTATCTTGATTATGAAAAACGAGATGAGTGGGGCTTACCGACCATTACTTTTGATGCTGATTTTGGGAAAAACGAAATGGCAATGCGAAAAGATATGAAGTTACAGGCAGAAAATATGTTGAAGGCTGCCGGATTTAAAAATGTTCGCGGTTATGATATCAAAGAAAAAAGAGCCATGGGGCTTGGCATCCATGAAATGGGTGGCGCCAGAATGGGAAGAGATCCAAAAACTTCAGTGGTAAACAAATACAACCAGGTACATGCCTGTAAAAACGTTTACGTGACTGATGGCGCCTTTATGACCTCTTCGGGTTGTCAAAATCCATCATTGACTTACATGGCCTTTACGGCAAGAGCTGCAAATCATGCATCAGAACAATTAAAAAACAACCTTATTTAATTATTCCAAATGAAAAGAAGAACAGTTTTAAAACGATTAGGAATAGCTTCAGCTGCTGTTGTTGTCACGCCATCATTATTAGGTATGCTCAATAGTTGTACAACTGAAGCCAAAGTTTGGAAACCACAATTTTTTAGTCAAGAAGGTGGTAGAATTATGCAAAAACTCGTTGATGTATTTTTACCGAAAACAGAATTACCTTCAGCATCAGAATTGAATATTTCTGAATTTATAGACAGATATTTATTAGAGGTTTATGAAAATGAAGAGCAAATGGCTTTTAAGACCGCTTATGCTAAAGTGGTGAAAACGCTGAAAGAGCAAGCTCAAAAAGAGGTTGATGATCTTGAAGCAAAAGACCTGCACCTTTTTCTGGATAACAACCTAAAAGTAAAAGATGAAATTGATACAGAGCGCCAAAATAACCCTAATTATAAAGGACTGACGACATCAGAATGTTTAGATAGTATAAAATGGATGTGCATAAATGCCTATATCAATACTGAAAAAATAGGCGAGGAAGTCTTAGCTTACAATCCTGTTCCTGGCGCTTATTATTGTGATGACCTGGAAAACCTTACGGAAGGCAAACGATGGTCTTTGTCTTAGTTTTTGATGAAAGTAAGAATTAAATACATAGCGATTTTAATTTGTATAAATTTCTCCTGCAAAGATCAAAGTTCTATATCTGCTGAAGAAGAATGGCAATCTTTGTTTAATGGTAAAAACTTAGAAGGTTGGATACCAAAAATTAAAGGGGAAACGTTTGGCAGTGATTCTTTACAAACTTTTATAGTTGAAGATGGCCTTTTAAAAGTAACTTACAAGAAGTATGATAGTTTTGATAGTCGCTTTGGACATTTGTTTTACAAAACACCCTTTTCGCAATACCGTCTGAAATTTCAATATCGATTTGTAGGGCAGCAAGCCTATGGTGGAGAACCATGGGCTGAGAAAAACTCTGGCATCATGTTACATTCTCAAGACCCTAAGATGATGGACTTAGATCAGGATTTTCCCAATTCCTTAGAGGCTCAACTTCTTGGCGGAATGAATGATATAGTTCCTCGTCCGACGGGGAATTTGTGTACGCCAGGTACGCATGTCAATATTAATGGAAAGCGGATTGAACAACATTGCATTGTAGCCAATGCACCGACTTTTTATGATGAAGAATGGATCACTGCTGAAGTTGAGGTTTACGGAGACTCGCTTATTCGGCATTATATCAATGGCAAAGCTGTTATTGAGTACTCTAAACCTGTTTACGATACTCCTGGCGATACAACTAAACATTTAAAGCCTGTTAAAAGCGGATATATTTCATTGCAGAGTGAAAGTCATCCGATTGAATTTAGAAGTATTGAACTAAAAGCATTGTAATACCGCTTTTGACTAAATTTTAATTAGTCAGTAATAAGAATTAGTATTGTAGAACAAGAGTAATTACTAAAACCACTATAGAAATATTATGAAAATCTTCGCTAAAATCCTCAAATGGTTGGTCATAATCATTTTAGTTTTGATAGTTGGCCTCTACGCCACAGGCTATGGTTATGTGCTAAAAGGGATTCGAGTCGTTTATTTTACAGGACATACGACAGCCTTTATAGATGACCATCCTTATTTTACCAACCGAACCATAGAAACGTCTTCACCACAAGTTTGGGAAAAACATAAAGATTATAACACTTTAAAACCTACAAGCAGACTCACAGAGACCAATGAAAAGTATGGTACGGTAGCTTTGTTGATTATTCAAAATGGCAAAATTTTATATGAAAATTATATTGGAAACTACTCAAAAGATTACAAAACCAACTCTTTTTCCATGGCGAAAAGCATCACTACAAGCTTGCTGTTTAAAGCCATTCAGGATGGATATATTAAAAGTTTAGATCAACCCTTAACGGATTTCTTGCCAGACTTTAAAGGTAAATTTGCCTCTGGAACTACAGTCGGCGATTTAGCGTCGATGTCTAGTGGGCTGAACTGGAATGAGAATTATTATTCGCCATTTTCCATGACCGCTCAAGCGTATTACGACGACGGCTTAGAGGATTTAATTTTAGACTTAGCCATTACTGAAAAACCTGGACAGAATTTTAAATACTTAAGTGGCAATACACAATTACTAGGTATGGTGATTGAAAAAGCCACAGGAATATCCTTATCTGAATATTTAAGTCAAAGTTTTTGGAGACCACTAGGCATGAACGACTTTGGGCTTTGGCAGCTTGATGAAGAAAATGGCATCGAAAAAACCTATTGTTGTATTTCAACCAATGCTCGAAATTATGCCAAATTTGGTCAGTTGTACCTTAATAAAGGAAATTGGAAAGGACAACAAATTATAGATTCATCATTTGTAGAATTGGCGACAAGACCCAGATTTCAAAATTCACCGGAATATGGCTATGGATTTTGGTTGAGCAATTATAAGGATAAAGATATTTTTGCTATGCGCGGTATTTTAGGGCAGTATGTTATTTCAATCCCAGAAGATAACTTAATGATTGTAAGGCTTGGCCACCAACGTGACCCTGAAAAAGTAAATTCCTTCCCAATTGACTTTTATATTTATATCGATGAGGTTTATCGCATGCTATCCCTTTGATCTCTTCCAATTGGCTTGTCTTCGTACCAATCGTCAAATGTTTTTTCAGTTTTGTAATTGTCCTTTAGGACATGATAAACAGTAATAACAAGCAGTATTTGTCCGATAGTAGTCAAACTAAAAATCCACGCGTACTGAAAGTCTAAAGCTGCCATTATGCTCAACATCACCAATAATATGGTTGTAATTGTCAATAAAACTATGCCTTTCGATTTCATCTTTTTGTTTTAAATTTATACAAAAACATTAAACAAAACACACGTTTGTTAAAACTTTAACCGAACTAAAAGTTAAAAGCGAAAAGAATAGGAATAAGAGTGATTTTCTTAATATTTAAGGGACGATTTTATTAATTAGAAACAAAAATAGAACCACTACTTTCCTCTACTCTATAATTTAGAAGACCAAACTCGAGATCATCTTCTAAAGGCTGACCAGTAACTAAAGAATAACTACTCTGTGGATTACAGGAATTTGAAGCTGTTGGGAAATTAGGCTGTAATCGGGTACAATTACCAGGAATTCTGTTAGGGTCAGAGGCATCCCATGCGACAAATCCGCTTCCGGTGTTAGCCACAATTATGCCGTCATTACCAATGCCTTGTCCGCCAATGTAAATTGCATTTCCAGTAAAGTTTAATTGACTATATTCAGGAAAACTCAAATTCAATTCTATACCAAACTGCACATTCAGTAAGTTGGGATTATTAAACCTGACGTCATCATCAGAACATGCCAGAAGGCTTATAAATATGAGTAATGCAGAAAATCGTTTAGACATTATAATTTCAATTATGTTTTTTGATTAGTGCAAATTTAGTACTTTTGCTAAATACAATCCCGTTGGTACGGGATTTTTGCGTTTAAAGAAGACCAGCCAAATTCTCAAATTTTAAATAAAATTGAAAAGTAAATGGTCTTATCAAAAGAGACAGAAGATTTTAAAATATAACGAACATGAGTAAGATTTCGTATTACACAGAAGAAGGATTAAAAAAGTTAAAAAAGGAACTTGATCAACTTAGAGACATTGAAAGACCTAAAGCCTCACAAGCCATTGCCGAAGCCAGAGATAAGGGAGATTTGAGTGAAAATGCCGAATATGACGCCGCCAAAGAAGCACAAGGCATGCTGGAAATGCGAATTGCCAAATTAGAAGAAGTTGTATCCAATGCCAGAATCATCGATGAATCTCAATTAGACACCTCAAAAGTTTTGATTCACAGCAATGTAAAGATCAAAAATAAAGCTAATAACCAAACCATTTCTTATAAGTTGGTGGCACAAAGCGAAGCCGACCTTAAATCTGGCAAAATATCTGTAGATTCTCCGATAGGCAAAGGACTTTTAGGAAAAAAAGCTGGTGATACTGCTCAGATAACTGTGCCAAATGGTACCATCGAGTTTGAGGTTTTGGAAGTCTCTCGTGATTAGTATTTTAAGGAACAGAAACCTGCTATCCGCTTCAATCTACTTATGTATTTTGCACAACAACTACTATTTTTCAGGCTTCTAAGGTCGCCCTTAAAATGTTGTATTTTAACAAAGCCATCTGCACAGGATTTTCTCTCCGATAGCTATCGGGATCAGGGCTGGAAAAGAATTTTTCATTTTATTTCCAATCTGTCTCAAAACATTTTGAAAGGTCAATCTGAGCGCAGTCGAAACATCTTAATTAATTGAACTATTATATATTTTGACTTTTTTCGATAGGACATGCTTTATATAATTTAAGTTTTGAGACATTTCTTATTTTTTTGAACTACTTGTCAAATTTCAACAGATTTCAAATTTGATAAACACAAATATTCTATTTTTACTCAAATTCAAGTTTTATGCAAAAGTGTTTTTCAATCCTGTTATTTTCATTTTTAATTGCGGGATTTACCTGTTCTGCTCAAGACCTACAATCACCAGGTGAATTTCTCGGGTATCAGATAGGTTCCCAGTTTACACCACATCACAAAGTTATTTCGTACTTTAAATCCGTTGCAAATTCTAATCCCAAACAGGTAAGATTGACCAACTATGGAAAAACTAATGAACATCGTGATCTTTATATCGCTGTAATTTCAAGTCCTGAGAACATTCAGAATTTAGAAAGCATTAGACAACAAAACTTAGCCAACGCCGGTCTTTTAGAAGAAGCAAATAAAACACCAGAAACCGCAATCGTCTGGTTGAGCTATAACGTACACGGTAACGAAGCCTCAGCAACGGAGGCTTCTATGCAGACTTTGTACAAAATCTTAAGCGAAAAACAGGATTGGCTTAAAAACACAGTGGTTATTATCGATCCATGTATTAATCCAGATGGAAGAGACCGTTATGTTAACTGGTATAATCAGCATAAAAGTTCACCTTACGATGTCGATCCTCAAGCCAGAGAACATGACGAGCCATGGCCTGGCGGAAGACCAAACCATTATTTATTCGACCTCAATCGCGATTGGATGTGGGCAACCCAAGTGGAAACACAACAACGACTCAAAATATACAATGACTGGATGCCTCATATTCATGTCGATTTTCACGAGCAAGGCATAGATGATAATTACTATTTCGCACCAGCTGCAAAGCCATTCCATGGAATTATAACACCATGGCAAGAAGACTTCCAAACCCAAATTGGAAAAAACCATGCTAAATATTTTGATAAAGAAGGCTGGCTGTTCTTTACAAGAGAAAGATTTGACCTTTTTTATCCAAGCTACGGCGATACGTATCCAACTTATATGGGCGCCATTGGGATGACTTACGAACAGGCAGGTCATGGTAGAGCAGGTTTAGGTATTTTAACAAAAGAAAAAGATACACTAACACTCAAAGACCGATTAACGCATCACACCATAGCTAGCCTTTCAACGGTGGAAATCGCCTCAAAAAATGCAATAAAACTTAATCAAGAATTCAAGAAATATTTTAATAATGATGATCAAAACACAAAAAGTTACGTAATTAAAGGTAATACAGAAAAAATAGATCAACTCAAATTATTATTAGATAAACATCAAATAGAATATGCTCATGCAGTAAATCAATCGGTCTCAGGATATAAATATTCTACTGGTCAATCTTCAAAAATGAATGTTGATGAGAATACAATCGTTGTTCAAACTAATCAACCTAAAGGTAAAGCCGTAAAAGTTCTTTTTGAACCTAATGCCAAGTTGGAAGACTCATTGACTTATGATATCACAGCCTGGTCTTTGCCTTATGCTTATGGCTTAGAAGCGATTGCCAGCAAAAAAGAAGTCAACACACAAACTAGGGAAAAGAGCAGTCCATCTGAAAATTTAGAAGACGCTTTTGCGTACGTATGCGAATGGAATTCGATGGCAGATGCAAAGTTTCTTTCAGCGTTACTTAATCATGATATTAAAGTCAGATTTTCTCAAAAACCTTTCCAATCAAATGGTCATTCTTTAAATCCCGGTGCTTTAATCATTGCGAAAAGAGATAATACGCAATCAGAGAATTTGAATTTAAAATTAGTGGAATTAAGCCACAAGTTTAATGTTCAATTAAAGACTATCAAATCTGGATTTTCTGATGCAATCCCAGATTTAGGCTCATCGGATATCCAACTCATTCATACGCCTAAAGTAGCTGTTTTTACAGGAGAAAACGTGTCATCTCTTAGTTATGGCGAAGTTTGGCATTACTTCGAGCAACAGCTTGAATATCCATTAACATCACTCAATTTGAGCTCATTCAATGCTCTAGATCTAGATAGGTATGATGTCATCATCATGCCAAGCGGCAATTATAACAGCTTGGCTGAAAATATTACAAAGCTTGAAGAATGGGTAAAAGCTGGAGGTCGTTTAATAGGTATTCAAAACGCATTGGATCTTTTTGCAAACAACGATAAATTTGCGCTTCAATCTAAAAAAAGCAATTCTTCAGAGTCTAAAGAAAACGATGAAAAAAACAATTTAATACCTTATGCCAGAAGGGAAAGGCAATACATCAGCAATTTGATTACCGGAGCTGTTTTTAAAATTGAATTAGACAACACACATCCATTGGCCTTTGGTTTTGATAAGCAATACTTTTCGTTAAAGCTCAGTTCCTCTGCTTACAAATATTTAGACAATGGTAACAATGTTGGCTATTTGAAAGATAACAATGTGTTTTCTGGCTTTGCAGGTCACAAGGCTAAAGATAAGATTGAAAAAACTCTGGTTTTTGGTGAAGAACGAAAAGGTCGGGGAAGTGTCATTTATTTTGTAGACAATGTTTTGTTTAGAGCGTTTTGGGAAAACGGTAAATTGTTTATGGCCAACGCTGTATTCTTTGTGAATAATGATGGGGATTAATTCAAATTATTTTTATTAACTGAAATTAAGCATTCTCAATCAACTACTATTTTTTTATTAAAGCAGAAAACACTTGAAGTAATTCCCTTTACTTTAGCAGCATGCCATTAGATTTTAGCATATTTCAAGATTGGTTTAAGTCTAAAGACTGGGAAATTTTTGAATTTCAACAACAAGCATGGCAAGCCTACAGCCAAGGTAAAAGTGGCCTCGTCAATGCACCGACCGGAAGTGGTAAAACCTATTCGCTTTGGGTGCCAATTCTAGCTGAAATCATTCAAAAGTCAAAAAAAGAAAAAGGCTTAAAAGCTGTTTGGATTACTCCACTTCGAGCTTTAGCCATCGATATTAAAGCCTCAGCAGAACGACTGATAACAGACCTTGATTTAAAAATTACTGTTGGGATCAGAAATGGCGATACTTCGAATTCGGAACGGCAAAAGCAAAAGCGAAAAATGCCTGATTTGCTGATCACAACGCCAGAAAGTATGCATTTGCTGCTCGCCTCAAAAAACTATCCGAAAATCTTCAAGAACTGTAATGCCATTGTAATTGATGAGTGGCATGAACTTTTAGGTACAAAAAGAGGGGTTTTGATAGAGTTAGCTTTATCCAGATTAAAGAGCATTTCTGCTCCCAAGATTTGGGGAATTTCTGCAACCATTGGTAATTTAAATCAGGCATTAGAAGTTCTACTTGGTGAAGATTCTTATGTGTTTGAAACAGAGATGATCATTGCCAACATCAATAAGCAAATTTATGTCAAAAGTATTTTGCCGGAGTCTATGGATAGGTTTCCTTGGAGAGGACATCTTGGCCTTCAACTTTTAGAAGAAATTGTGCCTATCATTAAAACCTCAAAAAGCACCTTAATTTTTACCAATACCCGTTCTCAATGTGAAATTTGGTTTCAGAAGTTGTTAGAAAAACATCCGGAATTTGCAGGAGACTTAGCCATGCATCACGGCAGTATCGACAAATCCACACGCCTTTGGGTAGAGGCTGCACTTCGAGATCATCAACTTAAAGCTGTGGTATGCACGTCTAGTTTAGACTTAGGTGTTGATTTTGCTCCAGTAGAAACCATTATTCAAATTGGTGGTCCTAAAGGAGTAGCAAGATTTGTACAACGCGCAGGGCGAAGTGGTCATCGACCAGGTGAGGATAGCATGATTTATTTTCTGCCAACCCATGCGATTGAGTTAATCGAAGCCTTGGCACTTCAAAAAGCGGTAAAAGAAAAAAACGTTGAAGAGCGATTGCCACACATTAATTCATTTGATGTTTTAGTACAATACCTGACCACTTTAGCCATTTCAGAGGGCTTCGAGCCCAACCAGATTTTTAATGAAGTAAAATCTACGTTTTGCTTTCAAGCTCTAGATGAAGACATATGGTTATGGGCTTTAAGTTTCATCACAACAGGAGGGCAATCCCTGCAGAATTATGAAGATTTTCAAAAAGTCGAAGTTGACGAAAACGGGATTTATCACGTCAAAAATCGTGGTGTAGCCATGCGACATCGTCTTCAGATAGGCAGTATTGTAAGCGATGCCGTTTTGAAGGTAAAATACATGTCGGGCAAATTTATCGGCAGTGTGGAAGAATGGTTTATTTCTAAACTCAATCCTGGTGATGTATTCACTTTTGCAGGAAAAACTTTGGAATTGGTTCGCATTAAACAAATGCAGGTCTATGTCAGAAAATCAAAATCAAAATCGTCTAAAGTTCCAAGTTGGATGGGTGGAAGATTAAGCCTTTCCTCACAATTGAGTGAAGGCTTAAGAGAAGAATTGTATCAACTTAATCAAGGTAAAAATAATTCGCCCGAACATGAAAGTCTAAAGCCAATCTTAGAAAGACAAACATTAGAATCAATCATTCCCAAACCAGATGAATTCTTGATTGAGGTTTTTGAAACCAGAGAAGGTTTTCATCATGTGTTTTACCCGTTTGAAGGTCGGTTTGTTCATGAAGCAATGGCGAGTTTGATCGGGTACCGGATGAGCCTCCATCAACCCATTAGTTTTTCACTGGCATTTAATGATTATGGTTTTGAACTGCTTTCTGACCAAAAAATTGATTTAGAAATTTTACAAAATAGAGAAGTTTGGCAAAACAAAGATGTCAATACAGAATTGTATAAAAGTTTGAATGCTACTGAAATGGCCAGAAGAAAATTCAGAGATATTGCCGTGATATCAGGCTTGGTATTCTCTGGTTATCCCGGAAAAGTGGTAAAATCAAAGCACCTTCAATCAGGTTCACAACTAATCTTTGAAGTTTTTCGAGATTACGAACCAGACAACCCGTTATTTCTTCAGGCGTATCGTGAAACTTTTGAATATAGTTTAGAAGAAGGTCGACTACTTAAAGCTCTAGAAAGGATCAGTCATCAGGAAATCATCGTTAAGAACTGCGAATATCCAACCCCGTTTTCATTCCCAATTATTACCGATAGATTAAGAGAAAAAATGTCTTCAGAAAAACTGGAAGACCGCATCAAAAAGATGATCAAAGCTATGGGAAGATAAACATCTTTATCATTTAATTATTTTAAAGATGTTACTTTGCGAATGTTTTCGACCTTTTAACATTTTGAATGACAGAATTAGAAAGTTATAGTATTGCCATTATTGGAGCATTTATTGCAGGCAGCATCAATACACTTGCAGGAAACGGAAGTGCGATTACATTAACCATCTTGACCGAAATTCTTGGTTTGCCACCAAACGTGGCTAACGGTACCAATAGAGTTGGGATTTTCACTCAATCTGCTATCGCTTCAGTCGTATTTTACAAAAATGGTAAACTAAATTTAAAGCCCAACAGAAAATATATTATCACGATCATCATCGGAGCTGTTGCTGGTGGAGTTTTAGCTATAAGCGTCAGTAATGAACAGTTTAAATCGTTCTTTAAATTTATGATGGTTTTTATGTTGCTGGCCATACTTATAAAACCAAAACGTTGGTTGAGGTCTACCGATGAAAGTTTTAAACCCAAGTGGTATTTTTATGTACCGGTTCTATTTGCTTTAGGCTTTTACGGTGGATTTATTCAGATGGGTATGGGCGTTTTCTTTTTAATTATCATGGTATTAGGTATCAGAATAAATATTATAGAAAGTAATGCGATCAAAGGTTTTGTAATTGGTTTATATACTTTTCTACTCATTTTACTATTTCACTATCAAGGTATGATAGACTGGAAGCTTGGAGGAATTATGGCTATCGGGCAGACCTTAGGTGGATTTCTAACGGCGAAGTTTGCCAGTAAGTACAAAAAAGCTGATCAAATAGCCTATTATGTTTTAATTGTAGTGATGCTTATAGCTATTGCAAAATTATTTTTCGGTTAGTGTGAAATTCACTTTCAATTAAATTTTCAGTTGAAAGCTGCTAAACTCTATATTTTTGTAAATTTGGTTTCGTTTTAACACATTTTTTTACCTCAAAGAATTCAATCATGAATAAAACCCAATGGACTCGTGAACAGATTTTAGACATTTACAACAAACCACTTATGGATTTGATGTACAAAGCAGCAACCATTCATCGTAAATATCATGATCCTAATACGGTTCAGGTCTCAACATTACTATCTATCAAAACCGGTGGTTGTCCGGAAGACTGTGGATATTGCCCTCAAGCCGCCAGATATCATACTGATATTGAAGGGAATGCTTTAATGGATGTTTCTCATGTAAAAGCACAAGCGCTTAGAGCCAAAGCTTCCGGGAGTTCAAGACTTTGTATGGGTGCAGCCTGGAGAAATGTAAAGGATGGCGATGATTTTGAAAAAGTGTTAAACATGGTCCGAACTGTGAACAATTTGGACATGGAAGTATGCTGTACGTTGGGAATGTTAACTGAAAATCAAGCTAAACGTCTTGCTGAAGCCGGACTTTATGCTTACAATCACAATTTAGATTCTTCAGAAGAATACTATAAGGAAGTCATATCAACCAGAGGTTATCAGGACCGATTAGATACCATTGATAACGTAAGAAAATCAAAGGTGACGGTTTGTAGTGGTGGAATTATCGGTATGGGAGAAAGCATCGAAGATCGTGCAGCGATGTTGGTGCAGCTTTCTAATTTGAGTCCACAACCCGAATCTACTCCAATCAACGCTTTAGTGCCTGTTGAAGGCACACCGCTCGAAGATCAGAAAACAGTTGAAATCTGGGAAATGGTCAGAATGATAGCGACCACCAGAATTGTGATGCCAAAAACACAAGTACGTCTATCTGCAGGACGAACACAAATGTCTAAAGAAGGTCAGGCGATGTGCTTTTTTGTAGGAGCCAATTCAATTTTTGCGGGAGATAAATTATTGACAACACCTAATCCAGATGTTAATGAAGATATGGCTTTGTTTAAAGCACTTGGGCTTAAACCTCAAAAAGCTTTTGAAAAAGGAGACAAACCGGTTTCAAAACCTAAAGAAGAATCTGAATTCCAACCATTGGGTGAAAAACCAAAATGGACCAGACCAGACCATAAAATTGATCGAAATGAGGCTGCTAAAGCCAAAGCAAAATCAGCTAAAGTTTAATTAGAATCTACATATAGTTTTTTGAAGATTAAGATTAAAGATCAGGATTTTGTTTTGCATTCTTTCGGTTCCATGTATTGGGAAAACCAGCAAATGCTAATTGTCGCAGATCTACACTTGGGCAAAATTGAACATTTTAGAAAACACGGAAGTGCATTACCCGACCTTTCCAATGCTATAGATTACATCAATCTGGAGCAAAATATATTTAAATTCAAACCAAAAACTGTTGTCTTTTTAGGTGATTTATTCCATTCTGCTTTAAATAAATCCTGGTTCATTTTTCAAGAATGGGTTAAAAGACAACCTGTAGGTTTTACACTTATTGTCGGAAATCACGATGTAATTCCGGTTTCAAAATTTGAAGAATTAGGATTTTCTGTTTTACATAACTTCAAAGCTAGTAGCCTTTGCCTAACCCACATACCAGAAGATTGTGGAGATAACTTTAATATTTGTGGACACATACATCCTGGATTTAAGCTGAGAGGCAAGGGCAGACAATTTCTCAACCTGTCTTGTTTTTATCAAAAGGTCAATCAGCTTATTCTTCCCGCTTTTGGTCAGTTCACAGGTAATTATTACATCACACCAGAAGAGAATGAGCACATTTACGTATGTTCTGAAGATGAGGTTATTCAAGTGGTTTAATAATACTGAATTTAAAATATTTATTGATTATATTTTCTAAATCCAAGAGTAGCAAAAAACCCTATAATTGGAAACCAAACCACTATTTTAAATAATAATTGATAGTTATAAATATTTGGTGTATCTCCAAGAATATATCCAGAAATCAGAGACATAAAAATATCAGGCGTATAACCCAAAAATGAAATCAACCCTATAACTGTTCCTGTTAAAGATAGAGGTGTTTTAGCTTCTTCTATTAATGCAAAATATAATCCTCTCATGGCATAGACTCCTATTGAAATAATTAAAAAAGTTAATAAAGAAAAAATTTCTGGTTGATTTTCAAATACTCCAAATCCGATGGCTGCGTAACCAAATATGATGAAAACAAAGCAAAATAAAATAGCTTTCGATGTAATGAATTTATCTGCAGTCCAGCCAATACATATAGCAGCGACTGGTCTAACCCATTGTAAAATCACTCCGAACTCTGAAGCCTTTGAAATACTATAATTCCAAACATCTTTGGCATAAATAGCATAAACATCAGTAACCTTGTAAGTGGAATATGCGCATATAATTATGATCGCATGAAAAAATACCTTAGGCTTTATTATGATTTGAGAAATCTGAGAAAAATCAAATTTTGAAGACGTTTCACTGTCATTATTTGTTTTATCTGGCAAAACAATCCAAACAAAAACCGCAATCAATACTACTATAGCGGTCATAAAACCGATAATGTATTGAAGGGTCGATATTTTGTGAGTTAAACTTACGGTGTCTATATCGTCTGGAAAAACAAAAGAAGGAATGATTGCCCCAAAAGTGGCAATTAATGCGGCAAATGCACCTCTTCCGCCATCTAATAAGCCAAAAGACAAACCCTGGTTATCTGTATTTCCCCATAATCGTGTAGCTTTAATTAAAGCAGCCCAAAACAGTAAAATTGTAGAAACACCCCAAAATCCATAGAGGAGTTGTAAACCCACAAATGACGGCATTTGTAACATGAATATTCCACCAAGAGCAGTAAAAATTAATGATAAGCTAATTAATTTGCGTGGTTCCCATTTGTCTGCTAAAACACCACCGAAAACATAAGAAACCATCGCTGTAATACCATAAACAGCTTGTGCTTTACCAATTTCTAAATCTGTAATTATCAGGGCTTCCCTGATAATTGGACGAAAAACCCGAATTAAGATAAAAGGCAAAAGAAAAATAGCTTCTCCTGCAAGAATAAGTAAAAGAAGAGATAAGGTTTTAGAATAGGATTTCAAACAAATTATTTTTCAGATTAAATGTAAAGTAAATCTGATGAACTAAGAAAACTAAAGCTTATTTTCTATTAATAAAAAAACCTGTAAGATTAATTTTAATCCTACAGGTTTGTAATTACTTTAGTTACTTTTTTTCAACTAAAAAGAATTTTAAAATCAATTCAATCTTTTACTTGGCGACACCAATTCCAGCGAACAAATTTTTAAAAGAATTGGCTTCAATAGCAAAGACGCCGTCATTGCCGATCATATTAATAGGTCTCCAGAAACTATGATCAAAAAACGAAATTAAGCCTTGATATGTGTTTAATCCGTCTGGCTCTGTAACTCCCCATGGATTTCTTAACACAATGTATTTTTTTCGGTTTCGGTAGGACCATCCTAATACTGTATATGCATGGCTAGCGACAACATTTGTTCCCGTGTAGGATTTATCAGAAGAGCCATAAGTCCATGCTGTCATCGGATGAATTGTTCTTCTTGATCTAGAGTTAGACCTAACGATAGAATATAATTGGCTTCCAGTTCTTGAACTTGTGTTGTAATAATAAGGTTTCTTATTATTAAGCTGCGCTGTTGCTTTCACACAATTTCCCCAGGCTGTTTTGGTTATATCAGGCTTGTCTGAGTTAGTTTTTGTGATCCATTTTGCAAAAGCTTTTTCATATAATGCAGGATATATTTCTCCAGCATCATTAGAGCGACAATAAATCCAATTGTTATTAGAAACGTTGACAGGAGTTTTATCGGTTACCTCTACAAGTTTTGAAGGAGCATCTTTACTACCACCTTTGGTATAAAATTGAATGGCATTAACTCTTGATTTTTCACCTGTGCCAGTAGCTCTGTTTCTGTGAACTATTCTATAAGGATCAGCCCAGGCAACAGCATTCAGTGCTGCAATGAAATAACAATTTGCAACCGCGCCTTGAATTGGATCAGAATATTCTATGACATCATTAAAAAAGTCTCCTTTATCTCTCCAAACTCCGTTTGGTGGAGACCAGTCTTTCTTTGAACCGCTAAGTTTGTTTATGGTAATTGCCTCCAAAGGTTTGCTTAGAACAGATTTAGATAATGTTCGATCCAGTTTTGGGATATTCAAATTTAGATTTAATGTTCCCCGATTAATCATTCCTGATTTGATTTTCAAGTCACTAAGTCTATTGATGCCAATGTTTTTTAATTCACTTAACTTTGTTAATGAAGAAATATCAGGAGTTTCAGCATCTTCTTTTTTCCTGATTTTGATTTCTGAATTTTTTAATGGTTCTGCCATATTATCCTTATTCAGTTTTAATCCAGCATAAATTGGTGAGTTGAATTTCATATCAAACAATTCGCTGTAATCTGTCTCCAGAGTATCTTCCATGATCTTGATTGAATTTCTGTTTTTCCAATTAATTTTTCTTCCAATCAATGTTTCCGTAAGAGCATATGGGTTTATTGCTCCGATGTGTAATTTTGGTTCTTTGTCCATGATAAATAAATTTTAGGATTAATATTAGATGTCCAAAATTACATATATAATAGGCTAAAAATCAGAGGATAAACAACCATTTCTAAGGAGTATAACCTCCCTTTATTAAAAGGTTAAAAAATCCAATTATTCTATATTTTCCTGTAATCAGTAGAGAAAAAACCCAAAAACTTCAAAACTTTGATCTAAATGCTTTTGTGTTGGGTTTTAGAAAAGAAATGATTGCCTCAACACATCATTCGAAAGACTTTTTTTAACTAAAGATAGCCGCGATTAGAGTGTATTCTTGAGCTTGTATTCTACATATAAAATTGTTATATGAGATTTATAAAAAGATATATAATTCTAAGATTTAACTTTTTTAAAATATTAAAGTCATAATTTTAATGATAATTGATGCGTTTTGATGCCTTTAATAGCCTTAATATTTCATAATTCTTATTTTTAAAATTCAAATGACTTTATAACACATGAAAAATTTTACTCCAAGAAACTTACTAAACCTATTTTTGATATTTTTCATTTTTAATTCGATGTTTGCTCAAGACCGAGTAACCGGTAAAAACTTTGCCACTCGCTCCGTAGTTTTAGGACAAAACGGCATGGTAGCAACAAGCCAGCCTCTAGCTACACAAATAGGACTTGACATTTTAAAAGATGGCGGCAATGCCATAGATGCAGCGATTGCAGCCAATGCTGCTTTGGGTTTGATGGAACCCACAGGATGCGGAATAGGCGGCGATTTATTTGCCATTGTCTGGGATTCTAAATCCCAAAAACTCTACGGACTGAACGCCAGCGGAAGATCGCCACAGGATTTGACTTTAGAATATTTTCAAGAAAAAGGCATGGACAAAATTCCGGCGCTCGGACCATTACCAGTGAGTGTTCCCGGTGCTGTTGATGGTTGGTTTGAACTGCATGAAAAGTTCGGCTCCAAATCCATGAAAGATATTTTAACACCATCGATTGATTATGCTGAAAAAGGATTTCCGCTAACCGAACTCATCGCCTGGTACATGCAAAGAAGCGTACCTTATTATAAAAGATTAGGCTTTCCAAATATTGAAGAAACCTACATCAATCAAAATGGCGGCACATTACCCAATGAAGGCGAAGTTTATAAAAATCCTTTTTTAGCTGAAACCTATAAAAAATTAGCAAAAAAAGGTCGCGATGCTTTCTACAAAGGAGATATAGCCAAAACCATAGCTGCTTTTATTCAGGAGCAAGGTGGGTTTTTATCAGTTGAAGATTTAGCAAATCACAAATCGGAATGGGTTGAACCTGTTTCTGTCAATTACCGCGGTTACGATGTTTGGGAATTACCTCCTAATGGGCAAGGTATTGCCGCTTTGCAAATGCTTCAAATTTTAGAAGGTTATGACTTCTCAGACATTGAATTCGGTAGTGCAGAACATTTACACTTGTTCACAGAAGCTAAAAAATTAGCCTTTGAAGATCGTGCGAAATATTATGCCGATATGGACTTCTTTGACGTTCCAGTAGAAGAATTGTTATCAGATGAATATGCCAAAAAAAGAAGAGCTCAAATCGGAAGCCGAGCCAGAAGATATTCCGCAGGAGAAATTTCAGCAGGAGAAACCATTTATATGACGGTTGCTGATAAGGAAGGCAATATGATTTCGCTTATTCAAAGTAATTATCGCGGCATGGGTTCTGGCATGGTGCCACCAAAATTAGGCTTTATGCTTCAGGACAGAGGAGAATTATTTAGCCTAAAACCAGGCCAAGCCAATACTTATGAGCCAAACAAACGTCCGTTTCACACCATAATCCCGGCTTTTGTCACCAAAGATGGTAAACCTTTTATGAGTTTTGGAGTGATGGGAGGCGATTTTCAACCTATGGGTCATACCCAAATCATCATGAATATAGTAGATTTTGGCATGAACATTCAGGAAGCCGGCGATGCTCCGCGTTGGGATCATACCGGTGGGGCAAGTCCAATCGGAGAAACTACCACCGACACAGGAACAGTAAGAACAGAATCCGGTATTTCTTACGAAACTATACGAGCCTTAATGAGTAAAGGTCATAAAATAGGAACAGCCAGAGGCGTTTACGGTGGTTACCAAGCTATCATGTGGGACGACAAAAACAAAGTTTACCACGGCGCATCAGAAAGCCGAAAAGACGGTCAGGCCGCTGGATATTAATTATTAAGGACTTCACTCGAAGTGAATCCCTTAAACCTTACTAATAATCAATTAATTCAAAAACAACATGAAATTACTTTTTAAATCAAAATTGACTTGGATTATTATCGCTTTTATAAGCTTTTCCATCCAAGCTCAGGAAATTACACAAAGTACGTTTTCTGGGTTAAAATTCAGAAACATAGGTCCTGCATTTACCTCTGGGAGAATTGCAGATATCGCCATTCATCCAGAAAATGAAAATGTCTGGTATGTGGCTGTTGGTTCAGGTGGTGTCTGGAAAACGACTAATTCCGGAACAACATGGAGACCAATTTTCGACAATCAGAGTTCCTACTCTATTGGTTCAGTAAGCATCGACCCTAACAATCCTCATACCATTTGGGTTGGGACAGGAGAAAACGTTGGTGGTCGTCACGTTGCTTTTGGAGATGGGGTTTATGTGAGTCATGACGATGGTAGCTCATGGAAAAATATGGGATTAAAAAACTCAGAACATATTTCAAAAATAGTTGTTCACCCACAGGATTCTAATACTATTTGGGTGGTTTCTCAAGGCCCATTATGGACTTCAGGTGGTGAACGCGGCGTTTACAAATCTGTTGATGGAGGAAAGACCTGGAACAGAACCTTAGGAGACGATGAATGGGTTGGTGCTACAGATTTAGTAATCGACCCAAGAAATCCTGATGTGATGTATGCGGCAACCTGGCAGAGACAAAGAACCGTTGCTGGATATCTTGGTGGTGGACCAGGTTCTGGCTTATACAAAAGTATAGACGGTGGTGAAACCTGGAATAAATTAACCAAAGGAATACCAGGCTCTAATTTGGGTAAAATTGGCTTAGCAATTTCACCATTCAATCCAGATGTAATCTATGCAGCCATCGAATTAGATCGAAGAAAAGGTGGTCTTTTTATGTCCACAAATCGTGGTGAGACCTGGACAAAACAATCTAATGCGGTTTCTGGAGGAACAGGACCACATTATTATCAAGAATTATATGCCTCACCACATCATGAGGGAAAACTATTTTTAATGAACAATTATGTTCAGATTTCTGATGATCATGGTAAAACCTTTTACACCATGAACGAAAGAAATAAGCACGTTGATAGTCATGCTATGGCATTTAAAGCCTCAGACCCAAATTATATTTTATTTGGCACTGATGGTGGTTTATACGAAACTTTTGATCTGACCAAAAGCTGGAAATACATTAGAAATTTACCGGTAACTCAATATTTTAAATTAGCGGTTGATGATTCTGAGCCATTTTACAAAATTTATGGCGGAACTCAGGACAATGGTTCACATGGTGGACCATCTCAGACCATGTATTCTGATGGTATTACCAATGCTGATTGGTGGAAAACCTTAGGCGCTGACGGTCATCAATCGGCTACAGAACCAGGAAATCCGAACATCACTTATGGTGAATTTCAGCAGGGTGCTCTTTGGAGAATAGACCAAACCACTAGAGAAACAGTGTTTATTCAACCGCAAGCCAGAGAAGGTGAGCCCTTTGAACGTTTCAATTGGGATGCTCCAATTTTAGTGAGTCCTCACAATCCAAAACGAATTTATTTCGCTTCGCAACGGGTTTGGCGTTCAGACAACAGAGGTGATGACTGGAATCCGATTTCAAAGGATTTAACCTTAAACCAAGAGCGTATGGAAATCCCCTATTATGGAAAACAACAAAGTTGGGACAATGCCTGGGACGTTTATGCGATGTCTAATTATAACACGATTACTTCATTAGCAGAATCTCCAAAACAGGAAGGTCTAATTTATGCCGGAACCGATGATGGAATTATTCAAACTACAGAAGATGGCGGAGAAAATTGGAGAAAATTTACTTTAAGCTCAATCAAAGGCTTAGAAGATGTACCATTTGTGAATGATGTTCGTGCTGACTTATTCGATGCCAACGTAGTTTATGCCGCAGTTGATAATCATAAATACGGGGATTACAAACCTTATATTTTAAAAAGTACAGATAAAGGTAAAAGTTGGAAAATGATTAACGGCGATTTACCGGAAAGACTTCTCGTTTGGCGATTGGTTCAAGACCATATTGATAAAAATTTAATGTTTGCCGCAACAGAATATGGTGTTTATTTCACTTACAATGGAGGTGAAAATTGGTTAAAATTAGGATCTGGCGTACCGACAATTTCATTTAGAGATATCACAATACAAAGAAAAGAAGACGACTTGGTGGCAGCATCTTTCGGACGTGGATTTTTTATTCTTGATGATATATCTCCACTAAGAAATTTTGATAAGTCGATTTTAACAAAAGCGGCGACTTTATTTGATATTCCAGATGCCTACTGGTATAGACAATGGAGCAGGGTTGGCAGTCAGGGTGATGCAGAATACAAAGCGCCAAATGCGCCTTATGGAGCAGTATTAACTTATTATATGTCTGAAAAAGTGAAGTCTTTAAGAGATGAACGAAAGGAAAGAGAAAAAAACAATACAGATTTTCCGGGATGGGAAGCTCTTGAGGATGAAAAAAATCAGGATGCTCCAAAAGTTTTATTCATTATAAAAGCTGAAGATGAAAAAATTGTAAATACCGTTCAAGCTAAGAATAAAAAAGGTTTCTCCAGAGTGAACTGGAGGCTGAATTATCCAAGCACGCGTGGCGAACGATTATCTGGAAGAGGTGATGGTATCGGTTCAAGAGGTGTGATGGTCACTCCAGGAACTTACACAGCAACTCTCGTTAAAAGAGTAGATGGCGTAACCACGGTTTTGCAAGAGCCAAAAGAATTTAAGGTAAAACCTCTTTATGATGGCTATCTGCCAAGAAAATCTTATGATGAAATGGATCAATTCAGAGAAAAAGTAGAAGCCTTTCAACAAGATTATACAGCGACAAGCACCATGCTGAATAAGCAAATGCAAACTGTAGCCGCTATGAAAAGAGCAGCAAACAAAACAACAGCGCCTAACGATGAGTTATTGAAGGACATCAATGAGGCAAGATTACAATTATTAGCTATTCAAAAAGAGCTGAGAGGAACTTCGGTTAAAGATGAAATAGGCGAAAAATCTAATCCAACAGCAAGTGATGGAAACGGATTAGCCTGGAGAGCTTTTGGAAACACTTATGGTCCGACAGGGACACATAAGGGCCTTTTAAACCGAACTGATAATAAGTTGCAAGGTGTCAAAGCAGATTTAAAATCTATGCAAAGTACACTTTCAGAAATTGAAAAACGCCTAAAAGCAGCTGGCGCACCTTGGATTGAAGGACAGGGATTGATTGAAAATAATTAACGTATTAAATAATTACACGTGTCATTTCGAGCCTCCGAAAATTTTACAAGTTTTATTCAGTAGAATGTGACCTTTAAAAAGTAAGATTGTGATCTGATCGAGTGATTTTTATTTGATATAGAAGAAAATCAAATAAAAATTGTATCGAGATCTCGGTATTTAATCTCGATACAATTATTTATTTCGCCCTTTTTGAGATCAAAATAAATAATCACTCAATATGATGGCACTTTTTTTAAAAATAGAATTTAAGGTTTTTACCTATCTTTAAAACTCTTTTTGAATATAAAATTATAACTCAGCCATGAAAAAAACATTACTGATTTCAATTGCTCTGCTATTTTGTTTTACTAACATCAGCAATGCCCAAAAGAAAAAATCTAAAAAAGACGACAAAGAAAAATCAGCTCTCGAAGAAATCAGTATCTCTGGTTTGAAGTGGAGAAATGTTGGTCCGGCATTGACTTCCGGACGTATTTCAGATTTTACTTTTAACCCGAATAACCCTTTTGAGTATTATGTGGCAACATCTTCCGGAGGTGTTTGGAAAACTGTCAACTCAGGCGTAACCTACGAACCAATTTTCGATAGTCAAGGCTCGTATTCTATTGGTTGCATTACTATGGATCCTAATAACCAAAACGTAATCTGGGTCGGTTCAGGAGAGAATAATAATCAACGGTCTGTGGCTTATGGTGATGGTGTTTACAAATCTGAAGATGGCGGAAAATCATGGCAGCACATGGGCTTAAAAAATTCTGAACACATCGGAAAAATCATTGTTCATCCGGAGAACTCAGATGTGGTTTATGTCGCAGCTATTGGTCCGTTATGGAGTAAAGGCGGCGATAGAGGATTATACAAAACAGAAGATGGTGGAAAGACATGGAATTCAATCATCGAAGTCGATGAACATACAGGAGTGAATGATGTCGTCATGGATCCAAGAGACCCAAATGTGCTGTATGCTTCAACCCATCAACGACGTCGCCATGTTTATACTTACGTAGGTGGTGGACCTGGTTCTGGTCTTCATAAAAGTGAAGACGGTGGGGCGACATGGAAAAAAATCCAAAAAGGTCTACCGAATGAAGAGCTCGGAAGAATTGGTTTAGCCATTTCACCAGCCAATCCGGAAATTATTTATGCTATCGTAGAAGCGGCTAATGGTAAAGGTGGATTTTTCGCCTCAACCAACAGAGGTGCAAGCTGGGAAAAACGAAGTTCTCATGTCACCAGTGGAAATTATTATCAGGAAATTGTAGCAGATCCTGTTGATGAGCATACCGTGTATTCTATGGATACCTGGATGTCTGTCACTCATGATGGTGGGCGTTCATTCGATTACGTAGGCGAAGACACCAAACATGTAGATAACCATTGCATGTGGATTAATCCACACAACAATTCGCATTGGATTGTGGGTTGCGATGGTGGTATTTATGAAACTTACGATGCTGCTAAAACCTGGGATTTCAAAAAGAATTTACCAGTCACACAATTTTATAAAGTTGCTGTAGATAATGATTATCCGTTTTACAACATTTATGGAGGCACTCAGGATAATTTTAGTTTAGGTGGTCCTTCAAGGGTGTTGACCAATCACGGTATTCGAAATTCTGAATGGTTTATTACGAATGGAGGCGATGGATTCGAGTCTCAAATCGATCCGAATAATCCTAACATCGTTTATGCACAATCACAATATGGCGGATTAGTCCGTTTTGATAAGAAAAGCGGTGAGTCTGTTGGGATTAAACCTATTGCTCGAGAAGGTGAAAATGAATACAGATTCAATTGGGATGCGCCTTTAGTGGTGAGCAGACATGTGCCTGGTCGATTATATTTTTCAGCTGAAAAAGTATTTCGTTCAGATGATTATGGTAATTCCTGGGAAGTCATCAGTGATGATCTCTCGCAGCAAATAGACAGAAATACCTTGAAAGTCTATGACAGAGTAGTCAGTATTGATGCCGTGATGAAAAATGGTTCGACTTCACTATATGGCAGTATTGTGGCATTTTCAGAATCCCCTTTAAATAAAGATTTACTCGCTGCTGGAACGGATGATGGTTTGATTCATATTTCTGAAGATGGCGGGCAAAACTGGAGAGAAATTTCAAGTATTTCTGGTGCTCCAAATCAGTCTTACGTCAACAGTGTGTATTTATCTAAACACGATGAAAATGTGATTTATGTGGCTTTCAATCATCATAAATATGGTGACTTCAAACCTTATGTTTTCAAATCTTCAGATAAAGGTAAAAGCTGGAAAGCCATACAGTCTAATTTACCCGAAAGAGGAAGTGTATATGCCATTGAAGAAGATCATGTAGATAATAATTTGATTTTTGTCGGGACTGAATTTGGAGTGTTCTTTTCGCCGAATCAAGGTGAAAATTGGAAGCAACTTAAAAATGGATTACCAACAATTGCCGTTAGAGATATTGCTATTCAGGAACGAGAAAATGACCTGGTGCTTGGAACTTTTGGAAGAGGTTTTTATGTATTAGATGATTTTTCAGTGCTAAGAACTATTGAAAATGAAAAGCCGAAAGACGAGGCTAAAATATTCCCAATCAGAACAGCTTTGATGTGGGAACAAAGCAGTCCGTTAGGTTTACCGGGAAAATCTTTTCAGGGTGATAATTTCTACACAGCAGATAACCTAGGTCCTGAAGCGATAATTGATTTTTACTATAACTCTGGATTCAAATCCTTAAAATCCGAAAGACAAAAGAAAGATAAAAAACTTGTAAAATCAGGCAATGATACACCTTATCCAAGTTACGATGAACTCAAAGCAGAACGTGATGAAAAAAAACCTGAGTTGGTCTTTACAATTAAAGATGACAATGGAAATGTGATTCTAAAAGAGTTCAAATCTCCTAAAAAAGGCTTTCAGCGTTTCCACTGGAATTTGAGATACACACCTCAAAACCCAATAAACTTCAATTCATCTTCATTTTATAATCCATTCAGCGGAAAAAATGAAGGTACCTTGGTAAATCCCGGAATTTATACTGTTGAAATGGGCCTCATGAAAGATGGTAATTATGAATCTTTAACAGATCCTGTAAGTTTTGAAGTTAAAGCCTTAGACAATGTTGAGATGCCAGCAGAAAATCGGGATGAAAAAGTGGCTTTCCAAAAAGAAGTGGCCAAAGTACAAGCTGATTTTGGAGCCGTACAACGTTTAATGTCTGAGTCCAGAAATAAGCTCAGATATATCAAGGCAGCCATTAAACGTTCAGAATTACCCGCTGGAGAGCTTTCAGATAAAGTCATGGAGATAGAGGACGAATTAGACGAAATACAATTAGCGATGTACGGCGATTCTGTTAAACGTCGTTTAGATAGGCCTCAACCACCATCACCGGCAAGTCGATTAGGGGCTATAGGTTGGCAGCAAAAATATTCAACGGCATCACCAACGCAAACCCATCAGGATAGTTTTGCTATTGCAAAAAAAGATATCAAAATGATTAAGTCCAGAACTGAAAAGGTTTTTAATGAGTCTATAAAGAATCTGGAAAAAGAATTGATAGACGCTGGAGCACCATATACGCCGGGACGAGGTGCGGAAAATAAAAACTAAAAAACAAAGATGAGATATTTAGCTATAATTGTATTAATTGGATTTATTCAAATCGTTTCAGCCCAAAAAAAAGTGCTTCAACATGAAGACAAAGAAAATTGGAATAGAATTGGAAATGTTGAAATTTCCAATTCTGGAGATCATGTGCTTTACCAAATCGGTCCGGAAGAAAAAGACCAAACATTCAAATTGATAGAAACTAACGGAGATAAGGTCATGTCTTATCCGAGAAGTAAAGGAGGGCAGTTTTCTTACGACTCAAAGTATGTAGTATTCACAGTGAATGCCTGGAAAGATAGCATTTCAGAAATGAAACGTAGAAAAGTCAAAAAGAAAAAGTTTCCAAAGGATACCCTTTTAATTTATGATATTACAAACGAATCTTCGAAAAAAGTACCCAACGTTAAATCTTATAGATTGCCCGAAAAATGGTCTGGCATTGTAGCTTATACTTTAGAAGAGATAAAGTTGCCTAAAAAAGACACCTCTAAGACCAAAGAAGAAGACTCTACTAAGGTTGAAAAAAAGTCGAAAGAAAAAGTCAAAAAAGTATCTGATGAGAACGGGTATCATTTAGTTGTACACAATCTAGAAACTGGCGCTGAAGACACCTTGAAATTTGTAAAGGATTATGCCATGGCCAAAGAAGGTCAACACTTGGTGTATGCCACTTCGGGAATAGTTGATAGCCTTGGCGGTGGTGTTTATCATTATGATGTCAAAAATGCTGAACGTAAATTATTGTTGGCTAGCCATCATAAAACCAAGTATCCACAATTAGGAATTTCAGAATCCGGAGAACGTGTTGGGTTTGTTGTTGATGCAGATTCAACAAAAAGTTTGATCAAAAAACCGAAACTCTATTCCTGGAAACTTGGCGATAATCAGGCAAAAGTCATCGCTGATTCTGAAAATAATACGTCTAATCTATTGGTGTCTAAAGACAGAAGATTGATGTTTTCAGAAAATGAAAAGCGATTATTTTTCGGTCTAAGACAAACACCCGTTGTACAGGATACCACGCTTTTGGATGAAGAGATTGTAAACGTTGAGGTCTGGACTTACAACGAACCGAGGTTATACACGGTTCAGGAATTAGATGTAAAAGATGATAAGAAGAAGTCATTTCTAAGCCTGTATGATTTTACTAAAAATAAAATGCTTCAAATCGCCAATGAAGACTTTGATATGGCGTATTACGGAGATGAAGGCAACAGCAAATATGCTGTTATTAGTAATCAAACGCCTTATTTGCTTCAAAGCCAGTGGACTGCACAACGCCCAACGGATCTTAAGCTGGTAGACCTTGAAACTGGCGTGGAAAAAGACATCGCCAAAAAAGTTTATGGGGCTTATGGTTTGAGTCCAAAAGGCAAATACCTTTATGGTTACAGCCGAAAAGACAGTACTTGGTTTACTTACAATTTGGATAACCTAAAGTACAAAGCTCTGACAAAAGGCAAACAATTTTATAACGAATTACACGATTATCCAGACGATCCTTACGCCTATGGCTTAGCAGGCTGGACAGAAAACGATGATAAGATTTTGATCTACGACAGATTTGACATTTGGGCCTTTGATCCAGAAACTGGTAATTCTGAGAATTTAACCAATGGGAGAGCCTCTAAAACCAGATATCGTTATGTCAGATTAGATAATGACGAACGATCTATTCCAATGAACGAAACGTGGATGTTAAGCATGTTTAATGAAGAGTCAAAAAATAGTGGTGCTGCAAGTTTTAATCCTAAAAAGAAATCAGTAAAACAACTGATAGAAGGACCTTATTCGTTTAGGTCATTCAAATTAGCTCAAGAAGATAAAAAGGATCGACTTTTGTTTACCAAAGAATCTTTTGAAGAATTCCCTAATTTATGGTCAACCAACATCAATTTTAAATCCCCAAAACAAATTACGGAAGCCAATCCTCAGCAAGACGAGTACAATTGGGGAACGGCTGAAATGGTGGAATGGACGTCTCTAGACGGAAAACCTTTAAGGGGTATGTTGATTAAACCAGAGAATTTTGACCCAAACAAAAAATACCCGATGATCGTCAACTTTTATGAAAAAAGTTCAGACGGACTGCATCGTCATCGTGCGCCAAGTTATGGTAGAAGTACCATCAATTATCCATTTTATACCAGTCAAGGATACGTTATATTCAATCCAGATGTGTATTACAGAGATGGTTATCCAGGAGAAAGTGCTTTTAACTGTGTGATTCCTGGTATAACTATGCTAATTGAAAAAGGTTTTATTGACAAGGATAATATTGGTGTACAAGGCCATAGCTGGGGTGGCTATCAAATAGCCTATTTAGTTACAAAGACCGATATTTTTAAAGCTGCAGAGTCTGGTGCGCCTGTGGCCAATATGATAAGTGCTTATGGCGGTATTCGCTGGTGGACAGGATTAAGTCGTCAATTTCAATATGAGCATACCCAAAGTAGAATCGGTGGCACACCATGGGAATATCCACAACGCTACATCGAAAACTCTCCGATTTTTAATATTGATAAAATTAACACGCCTTTATTGATTATGCATAATGATAAAGACGGTCATGTGCCGTGGTATCAGGGCATCGAATTTTTTGTTAGTTTGAGACGTCTCAGTAAACCGTCCTGGTTTTTAAATTACAACGACGAACCCCATTGGCCGCTAAAAATGCAAAATAGAAAAGACTTCAACCTGCGAATGTCTCAGTTTTTTGATTATTATTTAAAAGACGCACCAAAACCGGTATGGATGGAAAGCGGTGTTCCAGCAATTGAAAAAGGCATCAACCAACGTTATGAATATGTTGAAGGAGACAAAGAATAAAGTTTATCACTAGCAGTAAAAAACAATATTAATACATATTTAAATTTATAACTATGAGAAAAATACATATTATCGCTATTTTATTTACTGCAGTTTTCGTGGCTTCATGTAAACAAAACAAATCAGAAAAATCTGATAAAGAATCAGTCGTAAAAGTGGTTCAAGTCGAAGTAAAAGGCGAGAAAGTCACTTACGCCACTGATTCCACTAAAATGAAAGGCTATATCGCATATGACGAAAACAAAAAGGGCAAACGACCAGGAGTGATTGTCATTCACGAATGGTGGGGACACAATGAATATGTGAGAGAAAGAGCAGATATGCTGGCAGAGCTTGGCTATACAGCCATTGCAGTAGACATGTATGGTGATGGCAAACAAGCCGACCATCCAAAAGACGCTGGAAAATTTGCAAGTAGTGTAATGTCTAATTTACCTGAAGCCAAAGCGCGTTTTAATGCAGCAATGGAAGTTCTTAAACAACACGAATCTGTAGATGCAGATAAAATTGCAGCAATCGGGTATTGTTTTGGAGGAAGTGTAGCCTTAACTATGGCCAATTCCGGCGCAGATCTCGATGCAGTTGCTGCTTTTCACTCAGGCGTTCAACTGCCCGTCATGCCAAATGATCAACTCAAAGCTCGTGTATTGGTTTGTAATGGTGGCGCTGATCCCTTTATAAGCGAAGCATCTGTTGAAAATTTTAAAAGTGCAATGGATTCGATAGGAGCTAAATATGAATATAATTCCTATCCGGATGTTAAACACGGCTTTACTGCTAAAGGCGCCGATGCTAAAGGCGAAAAATTCAATTTATCTCTGGAATATGACGCTGAAGCCGATCAAAAATCATGGAACAGTTTGCAAGAGCTTTTAAATGAAGTGTTTTAAAAAGACATAACAAGTAAAGTATTGAAACACTATATTTTATTGATCACTTCATAATTAAAATTTAAATGATAGCCTTATGTAACATTTGTTACACAAAACAGGGAAATCATTTTTATAGCTTTGCAAAAAAGTTTAAACATGTTAGAATTTTTAAGTCAACCTTGGCCCTGGTATATAGCTGGACCTTTGATTGGTCTTACAGTACCCGCATTACTAATTTTGGGCAACAAATCATTTGGAATAAGTTCATCTTTTCGTCATGCCTGTGCTGCTTGTATTCCTTCAAAGATTTCTTTTTTTAAATACAATTGGAAAAAAGAAACATGGAACTTGTTTTTTGTATCAGGTATATTCTTAGGCGCCGTAATTGCAGTCAGTTTTATTCCTAACCCAAATCCAATGGAATTAAATCCACAACTGGTAGAAGAATTAAATACCTATGGCATATCTAATTATGACAACCTTGTACCTGCAGATGTATTTGTGTGGGATTCATTATTAAGTTTAAAAGGGATATTTATCATCGTTATAGGTGGGTTTTTAGTTGGTTTTGGTACCCGTTATGCAGGTGGTTGTACCAGCGGTCATGTTATAATGGGATTATCAAACCTGCAGTGGCCTTCATTAATTGCCACCATTTGTTTTATGCTTGGTGGGTTAATCATGGCAAACCTATTGTTACCATTGGTTCTAACACTTTAATTTTTGAATGATGCAAGAAGATAAAAATTCAGAGAAAAAAAATCATACAAACGAAGAAGCTTTCTGCAGGAATGAAAGTCAGCTTAATCACAAATGGTATTACAATTTTAAATATTTAATTGTTGGTGTATTGTTCGGTATATTATTTGTAAAAGCCGAAGTCGTCAGCTGGTTTAGAATTCAGGAAATGTTTAGATTTCAATCCTTTCATATGTATGGTGTGATAGGAAGTGCAATTGCAGTTGGCCTTATTTCAATCCTCATTATTAAAAAATTTAATATTAAAACCATTTACGGTGAACCCATTAGTATTGCTCCAAAAACGTTTAACAAAGGTCAAATCTTCGGCGGGTTATTGTTCGGTTTTGGCTGGGCTATGACCGGAGCCTGTCCAGGTCCCATATATGCTCTGATAGGATCCGGCGCTACTGTTGTTATTGTTATGCTTCTGAGTGCTATAGCAGGAACATTCGTCTATGGTTATTTAAGAGATAAGTTGCCCCATTAAGCTAATTAATGGTGTTGTAAAAGAATTTTAATTTCATATTTTTTGCGCATTTAATTTTTTGTTACTTGTCTTACCTTTGTTCTAATTCCTTCATGAGATGTAGGTTATAGCTGATACATTTAATATATTTCCCTAAATCTTGATTTAAAATTTTACTTTTTTTCAAGGGTTTTAGAGAAACCATCAATTCAAATAGGTCTTACCTTCAAATTCTAGTTAATTTGATATCTATTTTCATATTTTAGCTATATGAAGACTATTCATGAGGCTAAAATTTTATTGTCAAAATACTTCGGATATAGCAGTTTCAGACCAAATCAGGAAGCTATAATTGAGGACATACTAGAATCTAAAGATGTATTAGGAATAATGCCTACTGGCGGCGGTAAGTCTTTGTGTTTTCAACTGCCTGCCTTATTATTGAAAGGTACAGCTATAGTTATTTCTCCTTTAATCGCTTTAATGAAAGACCAAGTCGATGCACTAAATTTTAATGGTATTCCTGCCAATTTCTATAATAGCTCTCAGTCAACTGAAATTCAAAACCAAGTGATTAACGACTTGATTCAGGAAAAATTAAAGCTCCTATATGTTGCTCCTGAAAGTTTAAATCTGCTTTTGCCGAATATCACAAAAGAAAACATAAGTCTATTTGCCATTGATGAAGCTCATTGTATTTCTGCATGGGGACATGATTTCAGGCCGGCCTATCAGCAATTGGGCGAATTCAAACAGAAATTCCCGGAAATTCCTATAGCTGCTTTTACGGCAACCGCAGATAAAGCTACTCAAGATGATATTATAAATCAATTAAATATACCTCATGCTGAAAAACACTTCGCTTCCTTTGATCGAAAAAACCTCTATTTAGAAGTCCGTCCGGGAATAAAACGCCTGAACCAAATTTTGAAATTTTTAAACAACAGAAGAGACGAAAGTGGTATTATTTATTGTTTGAGTCGAAAAAGCACAGAAAAACTTTCACAACAATTGTTGCAACACGGATTTGATGCTCAAGCCTATCATGCAGGAGTAGAAACAGAGACAAGAAGTAAAATTCAGGAGGATTTTGTTAATGACAGGACATCAATTATCGTTGCCACAATTGCCTTTGGAATGGGTATAGACAAAAGTAATGTACGATGGGTCATTCACTACAACATGCCCAAAAATATTGAAAGTTACTACCAGGAAATTGGTCGTAGTGGAAGAGATGGCTTGCCTGCGCATACATTATTATTTTACAGTTATGCAGATGTCATTCAGTTGAGGAAATTTATAGATGATTCTGCAAATCGGGATGTTCAAGTGGCAAAATTAGAGCGTATGCAACAATTTGCTGAAGCACTCAATTGCAGACGTCGCACACTATTAAATTATTTCGGTGAACAAATGGTTGAGGACTGCGGCAATTGTGATAATTGTAAAACACCTCCTGAATTTTTTGATGGAACGATTTTAGCTCAAAAAGTCTGCTCAGCTGTTTATAGATTACACCAAAAAGAACCTTTGAACATGCTTGTAGATGTATTAAGAGGATCTAGAAACGCTCAGGTGTTTGATAAGGGGTATCAAAACATCAAAACCTTTGCAGCAGCGAGTGATGTCCCATGGTTAGACCTTCAACAATATATTATTCAACTGGTAAACCAAGGCGTTTTAGAAATACTTTTTCACGATAACGGAAGAATAATTTTAACTCCACTAGCAAAAAAGATATTATTTGAAGGCGAAAAAGTGAAGTTAGCCAAACTTCAACTAAAGTCAAAAACCACAGAACCTGAAGCAACCTTACCAATTACGGAAGCCTATGGCCTGTTTGAAGAATTAAGAGAATTAAGGAAGAAAATATCAAATGAAGAGGGCGTACCTGCTTATATCGTATTTAGTGATGCGAGTTTAAAAGATATGGAATTGAAAACTCCTATAACTAAGGCAGAATTTTTAGAAATAACAGGAGTCGGTGAAGTTAAAAATGAAAAATATGGAGAAATCTTTATAAAAGCCATTAAAGAATTTTTGGAGCAAAGAAAACCTAAAATCAAAAAAAAGAAAAAGCTTAATTCAACCTATTTTAAAACTTATGATTTGTTCGAAGAAGGTTTCAGTATTGATGAAATTGCTGCGAAAAGAGAACTTAACATCGAAACCATTTACGGGCATTTACTGCGCTTACATCAAGAAGGAAAACCCATCAACCTCGAAAAATATATTTCTAAGGAGGAGATTGAAAAAATTGAAAAAGTCAAACATCATTTAGGTCTAAAGGAAGATTTATTAAAGCCTATTTTTGAACACTTTGAAGAAAAAATACCTTATTGGAAGATAAAAATAGGATTATATCTAGAATCTAAAAAGAGACCAAAGTAATTAAACCTAAAGTTTCTCTAAACACAATCTTATTCAAATAAATGATTTAACAAATTTTATATGTCGGTAATTTTCAAAAACATTATTTTCAAATAGAATAATACCTATGAAAATAAATATACATACATTTCTAACTTTGTTTTGGGTATGCTGTGCTACAGCTCAACAGATGCCTATAGATTTTTCTAGTAACTCAGATAATTTTAATACTTGGGGTGGAGCAGCATTTAATGTAGTTCCATCACCGACAGACTTCAATAATCTTACAGGTGAATTTTTCAAAAGCAGCTCAGCAGGAGCTCAAGGTTTTTTTATAGACTTGAGTCAACCAATTGATTTAGATAATGAAGACGAAATTACTTTAAGATTTTATGCCTTTGATGCCAATCCTCATACCGTTTATCTAAAATTAGAATTGGGTACTAATCCAGATGTTGAAGTACAGCAAACCATCACTTCTCAAGATACATGGACCGATTTGACTTTTGATTTTAGCTCAGTTTCCGGCACTGGAGAATATACTCGTCTGGTCATAAGAATTGATGATGGCGTAGCCAACACCGGAACATTCAGGATAGACGACATAAATGATGGCTCGATTCCCGGAGATGAAAATGGACTGGATGTAATTTATACAGATTTAGTTTGGTCGGATGAGTTTGATGGCAATACCTTAGATTTAACCAAATGGCATCATCAAACTTTTGGACCTAATGGAGGACAGTGGTTTAATAATGAAGTACAACACTACACTGATGATCCTTCAAATTCATTCGTGAGTAATGGTAACTTACACATCGTTGCCAAAGAGGAAACACTTACGCAAAATGGAGTCACCTTAGATTATACATCATCCCGATTGAATTCTAAATTTGCTTTTACATATGGACGTGTAGATGTGCGTGCAAAATTACCAGAAGGAAATGGCACCTGGCCGGCAATATGGACACTTGGGAAAAATATAAATGAACCTGGTGCCTATTGGGAAACACAGGGATTTGGAACAACTTCGTGGCCTGCCTGTGGAGAAATAGACATCATGGAACACGGTTTGCACGCCACAAACGAAATCAGTTGGGCCGTTCACACCCCATCAAGTTTTGGGAATACGGTCAATACAGACAAGTTAGCTTTGCCTGATGTTTCTGATAACTATCACGTATATTCAATGAATTGGTCGCCAAATCAGATTACTTTTATGGTTGATGGTGTTGGCTACTACACCTATAATCCCGCTGTAAAAGATCCAAACACCTGGCCTTTTGATTTAGATCAATATTTAATTTTGAATGTTGCCATGGGTGGCTTTGCAGGTGCTATCGACCCAAGCTTTACTGAAAGTAGTATGATCATAGACTACGTAAGGGTCTATCAAAATGTCTTAAATACATCTGAGGTTGAACAAGATAAATTCTTAATTTATCCAAATCCTGCATCAGATACAATTCATATCAAAAGCAACGTAAAAATCAATCGTATCAATCTGTATGATATTCAGGGTCGAAACATATATACTTCAACAGAAAATATCACTTTAATTGATGTAAACGGCTTTCAAGAAGGAGTTTATATCTTAAAGATAGAAAGTGAAGCTGGCATATCTTCAAAAAGATTGATTATAGAATAATTAGTGCTAAGCTTTCATATGAATAAATCTTGAAAGTTTTAGAGAAATATCACTAATAACCATTTTAGAATTTACATTTCTATCGATATGAAAGATGGCCTCCTGAATGGTTTTCTGAATAGGTTCGATATTTTTGCCATGAACAAAAGGTGCAAACTTATCTAAAGAAAATGAAGTTTGGGTTTTTAAAAACACCAAATTATCAACCTGATAATTTCTAAGTAAAGCCTGTCTAAAAAATTGAAGGCAAAACTGTAAAAACCGAATTTGCTTATCTCTGGAATTGTCGGCAATAGTATGGCTCCATTCAATTAAATTTTGAACGACTTGTTTATTTTTCTTGGCCTGAAAAGCCAAACGCACCCAACTGATAAACCAGCCTTCAAATTCTAGCATCTCTTCATTATTATCAATCAGGTTTACAGCACGAGAAAAGTCTCCGTCGGCTTGTTGCGCAACTAAACCTGCTTTTGAGTGTTCAACCTGATACCTATCTATCAGTGCTTTTTTTATTGAGTCTTGGCTTAATCTGTTAAAATACAGACTCTGACATCTTGATTTAATAGTGTCTAGAATTAATTCTTCTTTGTCTGTAGTAAGTATCAAAAAGGTTTTACTTGGTGGTTCTTCAATTATTTTTAGAAGTCTGTTTGCAGCTGTAGTATTCAATTTATCCGCGCACCAAATTACCATGACTTTCGCAACACCTGAGTGAGGCTTTAAAGCTAACTTCTCAGCTATGCGTTCTGCCTCGTGAACAGACATGATTCCTTTTTTCTTTTCAATCCCTATTTTAGCATACCAGGATTGTAGATCCATATAAAGATTTTCTTGTGCTAACTCTTGCCAAGGCTTAATATAATCTGATGTAGTGGGTTTTGAGCCACTTTTTGTAGAATTGACAGGGACGGCAATATGAAAATCTGGATGCTGAAGAACTGATGAATAGATTTGCTTTTCAGGATTAGAATTTAAAATCAGATTTGCAGAGGATATAGCCATAGCTAAAGTACCATAACCATTTTCTCCAACAAAGAGTTGAGCATGGGGCATTCTGTTATTGTCATAACAAACCTGAAGGTGCTTTTTGATATGTTCCTGACCGATAACGCTATTGAAATTCATAGTTACAAACTTAACGTTTTTAAAATTTTTGATAAAGATTTGTAGATACAAAAGATTGTTTTAAATTTGCAATCCCAAAATGGCCTATGGTGTAACTGGCAACACGTCTGGTTTTGGTCCAGAAGAGTCTAGGTTCGAGCCCTAGTAGGCCAACGATATAATGCCTGAATTACTTTTGTAGTTCAGGTTTTTTGTTTTATGTGGTAATTTGAGGGCGAGTCCCGAAACCTCGGGATATCCCGATAGAGATTTTCAAGCCTGCAAGGCGTAGTAAAAACCTTATCGGGAAGCCCTAGTAGGCCAACAAGATTTTAAATCCTGTTCATTAATTTGAGCAGGATTTTTTTAGTTAATGTAATTGTCGCCCCTAGCAAAAGTTTTCAGTATAGACATTCTAAAGAGATTTTTTGATATATTGCTGTTTCCACACACAGAAATTCTATGTAATATTTAATAACATTAAATTTCCTTTTATTTAAACTTAGCGTAAATTTGCGCTTCAAATTTAGGTATGCCCGAGACAACGTCAGCTCCGATTATTAAGGTAATTGAGGAAAACTATGAAATTCCTCAGCTCAATGCTACCAGAAAGATTTCAGCTTTATTGCCAAGTGATTATTACGAGACTGATAAAAGATACCCCGTGCTTTACTTGCAGGACGGTCAAAATCTTTTTCATCCCGACGCGCCATACGGGAATTGGGCTATAGATAAATCTATGGGAAAACTAAAAGTTGAAGGCTTTGGAGATTTAATTATCGTTGCGGTAGACCATGGAGAAGAAGAGCGTGTTACGGAGTACCTGCCATACAAGCATCCAAGATTTGGTGATGGAAAAGGGAAATTTTACATTCAATTTTTGATTGAAAAACTAATTCCTTATATCAATAAAAATTACAGAACTCTTCCAGACTTTGAACATACAGGTATTGGAGGAAGCTCAATGGGAGGTTTGATTAGTCTTCATGCCGGGCTTAGAAACCCTAAAGTCTTCGGTAAGATGATGATTTTCTCACCTAGCCTTTGGATTTCAAAAATTATTTTTGATCACACCAAAACATTCAGCCCATTAGAAGAGTCTAAAATCTACCTATATGCCGGCGGAAAAGAAAGTATAGAGCATTTACCGAATGCTAAAAGACTTGGAACAATTATTAAGGACAAAATGGTAAAAGGCCATCATATAGATTTCCATTTTTCAATTAACGACGAAGGCAGCCATTCAGAAATTCACTGGAGAGAAGAGTTTCCAAAGGCAGTAAAGTGGCTTTTTTTTAATCAATAAATAAAATCATGACACTCAAATATTCAAATAAAACTGATAACAATATTGATATCATAATTCCTTGTCGCAAAAACCGTCTTGGTCAAATTACTGACGCTATAGGTTTGAAAAATGCAAATTTTGAAGCTGAATTTGGAACTTTCACTATTCATTATTCAACCGAAGGTTACAAAACTTATCTTTTAGGAATAGGAGAAGAAAAACATTCTTCAAAAATTGAAGAAGCTTTTATGTCTCTGGCATTCGATACTAAAAAATATTGGTTAGATCAGATCCAGGTTGATGTTAATGAATTGACAGAAAGCGAAATCATAAAAGCCGCAATAGGCTTAAAAAAAGCAGACTACAATATTGGACAACTGAAAAGTACGGTAAAAGAAGGAAAGCAAATATTAGTAAATTTTATTTCACAAAAAGACATCAAGCATCTTATAGAAGAAGGTTTTGATACTGCTGAAACCATCAATAGCATCAAAGCATTGGTTGATGCACCACCAAATGTCAAAACACCGATGTATTTGGGAGATTGGGCAAAACAATCCGCTGAAAAATACAATTACGACTGTAAAGTTATTGAAGAAAAAGAACTTGAGGAGTTAGGATTTAAGGCATTACTTTCTGTTGGGCAAGCCAGTGTAAACAGACCTGTCGCCATTGTGACAGAATACATAGCTAAAGACACTGATGCCATAGATTTAGCCATTGTAGGAAAGGGAATTACTTTTGATAGCGGTGGCTTATCTATAAAACCGTCTACGAATCTACATTACATGAAAAGCGATATGGGTGGTTCTGCTGTTGTATTAGGAATAGTAGAATTGATTGCTAAATTAAAGCTTAATATCAATATTGTTGGCGTGGTTGTTAGTGCAGAAAATGCAGTTGGAAGCAATGCTTACAGACCAGGTGATGTGATCGGATCTTACTCTGGGAAAACTATCGAAGTTATAGATACAGATGCAGAAGGCAGATTAGGTTTGGCAGACGGAATAAGCTATGTGATTGATCAGTACAAGCCTAAGAACTTGATCGATATTGCAACATTAACGGGCAGTGTAGTGAGAACATTTGGATACTCTGCTGCAGGATTATTTACAGATAATGCCGGACTAGCAGAATCCATTCAATCTTCTGGTAATAAAGTGCACGAAAGGGTTTGGCAACTGCCAATGTTTGAAGATTATGAAGAAGATTTGCATTCAGATGTTGCTGACATTAGAAATTTTAGTGGGAAACCGATTGCAGGCGCCACTAATGCAGCTATGTTTTTAAAATCATTCACTAAAAACCATGAAAACTGGGCACATCTGGACATTGCCGGAGTAGCCTTTGGCAGCTCTAAGTATGCCAAAATGAAAAGTGCTAGTGGATATGGCATTCAATTATTGACTACTTTTGTTAAAGATTATTTTAAAGCATAATTTCATCACCCTAATATCTCATCATCATGTCCAACTCCAAAAATTTCTTGTGTATCTCGACTTATTTTAAAGGCGAAGATTTTTTAAAACAATGCAAAGCAGAAGGGAATAATGTTTTTCTTTTAACTAAAAAAAGCCTTGAACACGAAAATTGGCCTTGGGAATCTATAGATGAAATTTTTTATATTGAACAATGGAATATAGATGAGGTTATAAAAGGCTTAGCTTACAAATTCAGAGAAATCAGCTTTGATAGATTTGTTGCCTTAGATGATTTTGATGTTGAAAAAGTGGCGGCAGTAAGAGAGCACTTTAGAATGCCGGGAATGGGCTCTACCACGGCTAGGTATTTCAGAGATAAACTTGCCATGAGAATGAAAGCCAAAGAAGAAGGCGTGAATGTTCCGGCTTTTACTGATTTATTTACAAATGATGCTATCAATCATTATGCAGATACAGTAAGCCCACCATGGTTGATCAAACCAAGAATGGAAGCTTCTGCAACAGGAATAAAAAAAATCCATTCCAAACAAGAATTGTGGGATGTTGTGAATTCCCTTGGTGATGAAAGAGATGCGTACCTTTTAGAAAAATTTGCACCTGGTGATGTTTACCATGTTGATGGATTGAACAACAAGGGAGAAGTGGTTTTCTCCAGAGCCAGCAAGTATCTAGATACTCCTTTTGAGGTCGCTCACGGTGGAGGTATTTTTAGATCGGTATCCTGTAAAATAGGAACTAAAGAAGAAAAATCGCTACAGAAGATGAATGCTGAGGTCATGAAGGCCTTTGGCATGCAATACGGTGCCTCTCATACAGAGTTTATAAAATCTAAAGAAACGGGAGAATTATTCTTTTTAGAAACATCCTCTCGAGTTGGCGGTGCAAACTTGGCAGAAATGGTTCAGTTTGCGTCCGGAGGCATTAATCTTTGGGAAGAATGGGCAAGTATTGAAACGGCTAACCTTACTGGCACAGAATACAAATTACCGGAAACGCAGAGTGCTTACGCCGGAATTGTTGTGTCTTTAAGTCGTTATCAGCATCCTGATACATCATCTTTCACAGACAATGAAATTGTTTGGCGCATGAACAAAGAATGGCATATTGGTTTGATAGTCGTTTCAGATTCGCAGAAACGTGTTTTGGAATTATTAGATCATTATTCACATCGTATTGCCAATGAATTTCACGCTAGCGCGCCTGCACCTGACAAGTCGGAATGATTTTTTTTAATAATAACGCACAAAAAACCCCGAAGCTACCTTCGGGGTTCATGTTAAAAAATAAATAACCCACTAGTTTGGTTTGTAAGGTAAAGAGGACTGGTGTGCTACAATTCTCAAGTCACCATTTTTGTCTTTTACATAAGCAAAGGTATACTCAACTTTTACAGGCTCAGTTTTTCCTACTGGTGTAAAGAAATAGTTACCCATAGCCACTGCCATTCTACAGCTATTGTTTATTATTCCCGTATTGTCAAAAGTGACTTTTCCATAAGGCGCAATTGCAAAACCTTTATCTTCCGGATAAGCTTCGTTACCAGCAACAAAATAAGATAATGCAGCGTCAAAACTAGACCTAAACTGATCTTCAGAGGCTAAAGTTGGCTTAAATAATACGCTACTTAGGTCATATCCATACATTTTCTGGATAAAATCTGCAGCTTCTTTAGAATAGTCTCCATCTTCTGAATAAACTTTACCTATTCTTACGATACCATCGCCCCATTGTTTTTGTGCTTCGACTACCTCTCTTTCAGTTATACACTCAGCCGAATAGAGTAAAGCACTTTGGTCTTCTTCTTGTGAAGAAGTTTCTGCAGCTGTGGAATTGTTGTTTGCATTGTTAGCAGGCTGATTACAGCTTATGGCTGAAATGAATAAAGCCATCACTGCTAAAGTCGATAATTTTATTTGTATTGATTTCATAGTTATTAATTTAATTGTTGTTTAAAAATTCAAATTTTGATGTAAGCTAAATTGTAATTGACCTTTGGTCCAGTTGTCTGACTCCTGTCTCATCCAACCGAGCTGGACTCTTGAACTCTTACTCAAAACATATCCAAGTCCAAAATAGGTCCTGTTGCGATCAAATAATTCTAGAGTATTGTTTCCATTCGTTCTTTCGCCATTCATAAATAACTCATTGTAAAAGGCTAAATAATAAGTGCCTTTATTAAAGTCTGTATCATTGAGGGTAACGTTAATAAAGAGATTATAACGAAAACGTGTTCTAAAATCCTGATCGTCCACCCAGCGTTGCTCGTACCTAAATCTATGGTTAAGGAAAAATCTATTGCTTATTTTTTGAGGAACTAAAGCTTCTTGGTAAATACGATTTTCTCCAAATGTACTGTCAGAATCGCCTGGTGTGCCAGTGGTTATGTTGGCATAGCCTAAAGTGAAAAGCACATTAGTATTATCTGGTGTGTAGGTTAATCCGGAACGTAATAATAATTGTTCCATATCACCGAAAAGATTCCAATGTCTGTACTGAAAGTCTCCTTGCACACCCCAATTGCTGTCACCAAACTTTGCGTTGTAAAAATACATGTACCACGCACCAGTTTGCTCCTCTTCTACGGCTCCTTTTTGAGAAAAAGTAACCTGGGCTGCAAAAAGACACAAAATTAAATATTTAAATTTCATGTGTTTTGCTTTATCTTTTCTAAATGAAAAGATGATTAAATAAAAAATGATTGATGGATTGAAAAATCCGAGATGGCATAGCGACTTAATAATTAAGTCTACTATTATTTAGGAAAGTAACTCTGGTGGTTGTTGTTCTTCAGATAAATATACTGGTTTGTAGATATTTTCAATATGTAAGAATATATGTTCTACAAAATGAGATTCGTATTGTTTAAGATCAATTCGATTTTCTTTTTGGACACAAAACTCTACCTTAACTTCTTCTATTTCAACCTCTATTCCATTAGATAAATTGAATGAACTTAATAAAAGCGCAAAAGATAATATGTATAAAAATGACTTCATTACACAAATTTAATATTCTTAAATGATTGATTTGAAGGGCAGTAGTCATTTTTAACAAATATTTACATAGACTATTTTATCTATAAATATTATTTATATAATTAAAGTAATTTATAATTTGTATTAGATGTTTTTAATAAAAGATAAAAGACTTAATGCCTGATAATCAAATCTTAATAATTTAACATTAGTTTTTCAATAAGATTTATTTATATAACATTTGTTAATAAAATTAAGAAACATAGACTAATGTTCTAAAAAAAATCTACGGAACATAATCACTTAGAAGATGATTATTAACTAAACTGATCAAAACTTATCCTTCTATCTATCACAATTAGAAAATAATTCATCTAATAGTCATTATCGAACCTTTATAATCTTTAATAATTGCTAAATTTGAAACTTGAGGTTATAACGGAAGAAAAAGTGAATTTGTAGATTAAACCTCTTTTAATCATCAACTAGACTTTGTTTAGTTTCAATATATAGAATTATGGGATGTAGTAGTTGCTCGAATGATAGTAATGGGTCACCAAAGGGCTGCAAGAATAATGGGACTTGCGGAACTGACAGCTGTAACAAGCTTACAGTTTTTGATTGGCTTTCAAATATGGACTTACCAACTGGACAAGCCCCATTTGATATGGTCGAAATTCGTTTCAAAAATGGAAGAAAAGAGTATTTTCAAAATGCCGATAATTTACAACTACATATCGGAGATGTAGTCGCTACTGAGGCTCAACCAGGGCACGACGTTGGTATAATAAGTCTTACGGGTGAGTTAGTTCGCGTTCAAATGAACAAGAAGAAAGTAAAACCTGATGGAGAAAGGTTTAAAAAAGTTTATAGAAAGGCTAATCAGAAAGATATTGACGTCTGGCAGGAATGCCGTGGTAAAGAAGAAGAAATAAAAGTTAAGGCGAGGCAAATCGCAATTCGACTAAACCTTAAAATGAAGATAAGTGATATCGAATTTCAAGGTGATGGATCTAAAGTCATTTTCTACTACACTGCAGAGCAAAGAGTAGATTTTAGGCAACTCATCAAAGAATATGCTTATACTTTTAAGGTGAGGATAGAAATGAAACAAATTGGTCTGCGACAAGAAGCTGCAAGGTTAGGTGGTATTGGTTCATGTGGCCGAGAACTCTGTTGTTCAACATGGCTTACAGACTTCCGATCGGTAAAAACCTCAGCAGCACGATATCAACAATTGTCGCTTAATCCACTAAAGCTAGCAGGACAATGTGGAAAATTAAAATGCTGTCTCAACTACGAACTGGACATGTACGTAGAAGCCTTAAAAGACTTTCCTAAAACAGATTATAAGTTAATTACAAAAAAAGGAAAAGCAAGCCTTCAAAAGATGGATATTTTTAATCGAAAGCTTTGGTATGCTTATTATGATGAGCCATCGCAATGGCATGAACTTAATGTAGATGATGTGAAGAGTATTATCAGAGCCGAAAAACAGAAAAAGCCCGTTGCCTGTTTAGAAGACTATGTTGAAGATAAAAAGCCAGAAATCACAGACTATTCCAATGTGGTTGGTCAAGATAGTTTAACAAGGTTTGACGTTCCCAAACGAAAGAAAAAGCGCAAGAATAAAAGAAAACAAAGAAGACAAAATCACAACAAAAACAGGAATAATGCAAAATAAGATTCTGGGATTATTATTGGTTGTTTTGTTATTCAGCTGTAATAGTTCAGAATACTTCACAGTCAGTAAAACGCTTGACGGTTTTTGGCACAAAGACAGCATAGTCGAGTTTTCCATAGAAGTAAATGATACAACTCAATTATATAATTGCTTTATTAATATTCATAACACAGAAGATTATAAATTTGATAACCTTTTTTTAATTACCTCAATGCAATTTCCTTATGGTAAAGTTGTTGTAGATACTTTAGAGTACGAAATGGCGTTTAAAGATGGCAGGCTTATGGGCGAAGGAATAGGTAGTCTTAAGTATAACAAGCTATGGTATAAAGAAAATGTAAAGTTCTCTGAACAGGGTAAATACAACATAAGTATAAGACAAGCAACGCGAAAGGCAGGAAATGTAAAGCCATTGGAAGAGCTTAGCGGTATAGAAGAAGTAGGATTTAGTTATGAACCAGTAACCACGGAACAATAATGTCTAAACAGAAAAAAACTAAGAAAAAAAACTATGCAAAGAAATTTTGGGCATTGTATACCATTTTATTTCTAGCTGTCATCAGTGTTTTTTTATTAGCAGGAGTTGGTTTGTTTGGCAAAATGCCAACTTTTGAGGAACTTGAAAACCCACAGTCTAATCTGGCAGCTGAAATTTTAACAAGAGATTCCATCACATTAGGAAAATACTTTAAACAGAATCGTACTCCAGTAGATTTTGACCAACTTCCAGAACATTTAGTAAACGCTTTGGTAGCGACAGAAGACGAAAGATACTATTCTCATTCGGGCATAGATGCCAGAGGAACTGTGAGAGCATTGGTTTATTTAGGCAAAAAAGGTGGTGCAAGTACAATTACCCAGCAATTAGCAAAACAGCTTTTTACCGGAGAAAGAGCAAAAAACTTGGGAGAAGCAGTTATGCAGAAAGTCAAAGAGTGGGTCATTGCCATAAGACTGGAAAAACAATATACCAAGAATGAAATTATTGCCATGTACTTCAATATTTTTGATTTTACACGCGGCGCTGTTGGTATAAGGTCTGCCTCTAGAGTTTATTTTGGTAAAGAACCACAAAATCTCAATATTGAAGAATCTGCAACTTTAGTGGCCATGTTCAAAAATCCAGTTCTTTATAATCCGTATAGAGAAATATTTAAACAAAATTCACTAGATAGGAGAAATCAGGTTTTTGCACAAATGCACAGAAATGACTTTTTAACCAAAAAAGAAAAAGATTCTCTTCAGGCACTTCCTTTAAAAATAAACTACACACCAGAGTATCATAATGACGGTCAAGCCACGTATTTTAGAACAGAGCTTGAAAAATTCATGAAAAAGTGGATCAAAGAAAACCCAAAAGCAGATGGCTCAAATTACAACCTTTATAGTGATGGATTAAAGATTTATACCACTTTGGATTCTGATGCTCAGACCTATGCTGAAAAGGCTGTAGAAAAGCACATGTCTAAACTTCAAAAAGAATTTTTTAGGCAAAATAGAGGTCGAAAAAATTATCCGTTTAGAGGCCTAGAAAAAGAAGAGGTAAATACAATTATAAATCGAGCTATCAAAAACTCTTCGCGTTACAAAGAAATGAAAAGAGCGGGTATATCTGAAGATAAAATTTTAGAGTCTTTTGATAAGCCTACAAAGATGAACGTCTTTAGCTGGAAAGGTAAAATAGATACGGTGATGACGCCAAGAGATTCTATCTATTATCACAAAGCTTTTTTGAACACGGGAATGATGTCAATGCGACCTCAGTCTGGTGAAATCATGGCTTGGGTTGGAGGAATCGACTTCGAATTTTTTAAATACGAACATGTTCAGCAAGCCAAAAGACAGGTGGGTTCTACATTTAAGCCTTTTGTTTATGCAACAGCTATAGATCAATTACACTATTCGCCATGTCTGGAATACCCTAATACTTTATACACCATTCCAAAAGGAAAGTTTGGTCTTTTAGATGACTGGACTCCAGAAAATTCCGGCGGAGAATATGGTGGAGTCGAAACTTTAAAGACAGCTCTAGCAAAATCACTAAATACTGTTACAGCTAGAGTGATAGATCAAACAGGTCCGCAACCTGTCCTTGACTTTGTAGGCAAATTGGGTATAAATACAGATAATATTCAGCCGTATCCGTCAATAGCTTTAGGAACACCAGACCTCAGCGTGTATGAGATGGTATCCGCATTCAGCACATTTGCAAATAAAGGCGTTTATGTAAAGCCTTATTATGTGAGTAGAATTGAAGATAAAAATGGAACAGTTCTGTACCAGCACAGACCGGAAAGTAGAGATGTATTAAGCCCGGAAACGGCCTATGTAACAGTAAAACTACTTGAAGGAGTGACATTACAGGGATCTGGAAAAAGATTAAGAGGAACTTGGGCTGCAAATGCTCCTCATTACAAAAGGGCAGTCACTGGGTATCCTTATGATTTTAAAAATCCAATTGCCGGAAAAACAGGAACTACTCAAAATCAAAGTGATGGTTGGTTTATAGGAATGGTACCAGACTTGGCTACGGGTGTTTGGGTTGGTGGCGAAGACCGCTCTGTACGTTTCGGAGGTATAACTTACGGCCAAGGAGCAACAATGGCCTTACCTATTTGGGGAATGTATATGAAAGACCTGTATGCCGATGAAGACTTTCAGGTGTCTGACGGGGAATTTGAAGCACCAGAAAATTTAAGTATTCAAGTGCTTTGTAACGATGAAAAACCGGAAGAGGAAAAGGAGAACACAACACCAACGTACAACATCGATTTTTAAAATCTATTCATGTCGAACAAATACAGAGAATCTAAATTCAAAAGGAATAATGATAAAGTTCGACCAAAGAAATTTTTAGGACAGCATTTTTTAAAAAATGATACTATCTCAAAAAAAATAGCGGATGCTTTAGACTATCAATCAGTTGAATGTATTATTGAGATAGGTCCAGGCACAGGAGTTTTAACCCAACATCTCATTGGTAGGACTTCAAAACTAATTGCTTTTGAAGTTGATACAGAATCTATTGATTTTTTAATTGATCAATACAAAAACCCCGTCACCGGAGAACTTAATTTTCAACTTGTAAAGCAAGATTTTCTCAAGGCAGATTTACTCAAGTTTACGGAGAATAAGAACTTTGCAATAATTGGAAACTTCCCCTACAATATTTCAAGTCAGATTTTATTTAAAGCTTTGGAATATAAAACATACGTGCCACAGTTCGCTGGAATGTTTCAAAAAGAGGTCGCCAAGAGAATTTGCGAATCTCCCGGGAGTAAAGCCTATGGAATTTTATCTGTTTTATCACAGGCATTTTATGAAGTAGAGTACCTTTTTACTGTTTCGCCCGCAAACTTTAATCCACCACCAAAAGTAGATAGCGGAGTAATAAAACTAACAAGAAGAGAAAACTTCACCTTAGATTGTGATGAAAAATTGTTTTTCAAAGTGGTCAAAACCGCTTTCCAACAGCGTAGGAAAACTTTACGTAACAGTTTAAAAACCTTTAATTTATCTGATAATTTAAAATCAGACCTTATCTTTGCTAAAAGACCCGAGCAATTATCTTATATTGACTTTATAGGATTAACTCAAAAATTAGCACAAGATGCAGTTTGAAATATCAAAAAGCCTTATAGAAAAAATAGAATTCCTGATTGAAGAACAAAACAATCATGAACTTTTATCGCATTTAGGCGATATGCATCACGCTGATATTGCAGAAATTCTCGACCAATTAACTCTGGATGAGGCGACCTATATCATAAAACTTCTCGACAGTGAAAAAACTGCAGAAGTTTTAATGGAGATCGATCAGGACGATAGAGATAAAGTCCTTGGAAACCTTACTGCAAAAGAAATTGCCGATGAGATTGAAGAAATGGATACTGATGATGCTACAGACATTATCAATAATCTTTCTGTAGATCTAAAAGATGAGGTTATCAATAATCTCAAAGACCGAAATCATGCCCAGCACATTGTGGAACTCATGCGATATGATGAAGATACGGCAGGTGGTCTCATGGCAAAAGAGTTAATAAAAGTCAACGAAAATTGGAGTGTAACAGGTTGCATGGAAGAAATGCGTGCGCAAGCAGAAAATGTAACAAGAGTTCATTCTATTTATGTTGTAAATAACAAGGGCAAGTTAAAAGGGCGACTATCTTTAAAAGATTTAATAACGGCTCCAAGTAATGCTAACATTGAAGATGTTTATATTCAAAATGTAGACTACGTCGATGTGCATACAACTGCTGAAGAAGTTGCAAGAGTCATGCAAAAATATGACCTTGAAGCTATCCCGGTTACAGACGAAATAGGACGATTGGTGGGCAGAATTACAGTGGATGATATTATAGATTTTATAAGAGAAGAAGCAGACAAAGATTACCAAATGGCAGCTGGTATTTCTGAAGATGTAGATGCAGACGATAACCTTTGGCAACAAACCAGAGCGAGATTACCCTGGCTCATTTTAGCTCTTTTTGGTGGCTTTATAGCAGTCACCGTAGCGGGACAGTTTGAAAGTGCTATGACCAATTATGGTTTCCTTTTCTTTTTTACGCCGCTTATAGCAGCTATGGCAGGAAATGTTGGTGTTCAATCGTCGGCAATAATTGTACAAAGTATTGCAAAAGGAACTTTAACAGGTTCTGTCTGGAAAAGACTACTTAAAGAAGTTGGGCTTAATATTTTAAATGGAATTTTTCTGGCAATTCTACTGTTTTTAGGAGCACATTTTATATTAGGAAGAGCTTACGATGTGGCTTTTACGATTTCTCTTGCACTCATATCTGTAATTATAGTAGCATCGCTTATCGGTACTTTTGTGCCTATAATGCTAAATCGTTATAAAATAGATCCGGCTTTGGCCACCGGGCCATTTATCACAACGAGTAATGATATTTTCGGGTTGCTCATTTTTTTTAGTATTGCAAAGTATATTTTAGGATTTTAAGCATGCATAAACCAATTGCATATCAAAAAAAGATTGCAGTTTCAGAAGAGGTTATCGATCATTTTAACCATGTTAATAATCTGGAATACATTAAATGGGTTTTAAAAATTTCCAAAGAACACTGGTATTCTTTAATTTCAAAACCAGTAAGAGAAGAGTTTGGCTGGATGATTCTAAAACATGAGTTACTGTATAAAGGACAAGCAGAATTAAATGATGAATTGCTAATCAAAACTTGGATTAAAGACTTTTCCACAGCTAGAAGCACTAGAAAAACAACGATTCTAAAAGGCAATAAAACTATTCTTGAATCTACTGCTGAATGGTGTTTTGTCAGTTTAAAGACTAGAA
>Ga0207419_1000169_pt1 | contig 52439 bp, 39 predicted proteins | sample ElkSloMetagenome_4_FD_184723 | JGI IMG/M metagenome (GOLD analysis project Ga0207419, IMG submission 184723) | Hot spring microbial communities from Elkhorn Slough, Monterey Bay, USA - MD2A (version 2) | ecosystem: Environmental > Aquatic > Marine > Intertidal zone > Estuary: Microbial mat ...
AGGGATCAGGGAATAGGGGATTGAAAAACCCTTTAAATCAAGGTTTTAGGTTTCTGGGTTCTCGAAGGTTTGTTAACATACCAGCGCGAACTGCTATAATATTAAATCAAATTTGTCTACTTTTTGCTTTTCTAACAGACTCGATTTATATTTCATCAATTGCTTAGAGAAAACTCCGATCTTAAAAATGGGAGCAATTCTATTGAAACTTTCGGCTGATATTTAACACAGTAAACCAGTTTACAGGAGTTATAAATATGAACGAAATCAAATAAATTATCTATCAATTATAAATGAAACAATCGGTATTCAGCATTTAGATGTAGCGACCTGCAATTATAAATCGTTACGGCTAACGCCACGCGAAGCTCTCGACCCACAATCATCGGGTTTTTGAGACCAGATTAAATGCAACTCTAAATTCACTTCAGACCACATTATGGGTCTTGGCAACTTTTGGTGATCCTCAAAGATGACGATCGCTAACAATGTCCTTTTTCAAATATTTTCGGTAGAGAAAAAAGTTTACATCTTGATTAAAAACCTCCGACTTAACAAATCGAGGTTAGCGCGACCATACATTTGTCGTTTCAACATTTTTAATCGATTAATATGACCTTCAACCGGGCCATTGCTAACTGAGAAAGTTACACCCGCTTTTACCGAATTATAATCGGATTGTAAACGGAGTGCAAAACGTTGAATCGGATAGATACTACTTTTAACGGCACGCTTCAACCAAGTATCAAATTTTTTAAGTTTTCGTTGTCTGACAAGACCTGTAAAATAGCCTCGCTAATTGAATGGCTTCTGCTAACTCATGTGAGTGAGTTTTTAATAAAATAATTAGTTGTTGGTCGTTGACATCTAAATAATTTAACTTTTGCATCACCAACCGAGTAGCTTTACTGGGTGTTAAAGCTACTCTTAATGGCTCAGTGACTTGGGGTAACGGTTGATTAATTATACGCTTTCTCAATTCAACTCCTGTCGCTTGACGCAGACGACGAGTGTAACGAGCTACCGTATCATAACTACCGGAATAACCCTGTTTTTTTATTTCTTCAAACAGTTTTTTTTTGTCGCAAAATTTCTGATTCCACTGTTGGAGAATATAAATTTTATATGGATCTAATTTCGACCTTCCTCGGTCACTACGACCCTGGCGTTCAAGAAATTGGGGATGGCGTAGATATCGAAATACACTGGTAACTCCAATACCTAACTTTTTGGCAATGGCTTTTCCTGACAAACCCTGGCGACGTAATTCCCATACTTGTTTATGGATAAGAATCCTTCTTTCTCGACGTTGAGTCGCTTTGGATAATTCTTTTTGAGTCTGATTTGAAGCGGGAGGTACGGCAACGACTTCAACCTTACTGGGGTCATTTACTGGAGAACCTGTGTGCAGTTTTTCTACCTCTTTAAGTGTTTGAAGATGGCTCCTGAATACTTGTTCGAGGGCTTCTACTAGATTTTGTAGGATATGAAAACGGTCAGCTACTTGTATAGCATCCGGTGCGCCTTGTCGAACAGCTTTCTCGTAAGTTTTAGAGCGATCGCGTGAAACGATTTCTACCCCTGGATGCTCTTTTAACCACTCAATTAAAGTTTCGGCTTCACGGTCTTCTAATAGAGCTATTGGTTGACTTTTTTCTAAGTAAACTAATATTGTACCGTAAGTATGCCGTTTACGGAAGGCGAAGTCATCTACTCCTAAAATTAGAGGCGTTTGAATTGGAGCTAGAGGAATTATCCGCACTAAATTTAATAACGTATTGCGACTGACTTGGAAACCAAAATACTTACTTAATCTGACACCAGCATTTCCAGCTAAAGCCAAACCGATAGCTGTTAACTGTTGAGTTAACCGTTGTGTTTTTCTTGCCCAAGAGACCGCTACATCCGTAATTCTTTCGGCAAATATTCGTCGTTGACAGTCGGGATTATTACAGAAAAATTTTCTCACATCTAGTTTCAATGTTACCCGGAAATTTGCCCAAGACAAATCAGTCAATGTTCGCTCGTACTGACTGTGAACCCGATTACTCACTACCGAACAAACTGGACATCTAACCAAATTTTGTATTGAGGTAGCATAAACTGTAATGTGAGTTCGATCTTCATCTAACTCCCAATTATTTAATTGGAGAATTCTTGGATCGGGTAGTAAACTTGGAACAATTTCTTTCAATGTTATACTTGTATGCGCTTCCTGAAGGAAACCCGATTATAAGAATGTTGAAAAATCACTTTCTGTAACGTTCTTTTCAAGTTCATGTCGCGCTCGTGTCGAAACTCAGGGCGCGAGTCATAAGCTCCGCGCCACAGCCCTTCGTGCGATCGCAGAGATGTGGGGGATTGCGATCGCCGTATGAGGATCACCAAAAGTTGCCAAGACCCTTAATGTGGTTTCAAAAACCCGATGATTGTGGGTCGAGAGCTTCGCGTGGCGTTAGCCGTAGCGATTTATAATTGCAGGTCGCTACAAATAGCTCGCAACCGAATAATGTAATCCGAAAACAAACCTATTTGCAAGTCGAGGCTTCACTGTTTGTAAGCCTCACCGACTAACAGCGAACTGGGCTGACCGTAATAAGTCACAATAACCTGCTTTTTAGCCCGCGTAGACGCAACGTGTAACAGACATCTTTCTCCGTTGATCAACCGCTCTTGAGACGCCGAATCCGCACAGTCATTTAAGCCATTTTGCAGGGGCAAACTGTCGGAATTTAAACCCGGTATGAAAACATAATCAAACTGCAATCCCTTAACCCGGTGCATCGTTCCCATGCGAATCCCAGGCTCAGAGGGATTATCGGGCTGATCGCGGTGTATTTGCTTAACCGGAAAATTCAAATTCTTCAGAGCCGCTTCGTACTGCTCCAAAAATTCTTTGGTTCTAAACACCATGCACGCCCCCGAAAAATTGCGATCGCACCGAAGGCTTGACCTTGACAGATAGAGCGACTGTAGTAGGCTTAAGAGTTCAGGTTGGGGGTAAGTAGTAGAAACAGAGTGAAGTATAGATTTGACAGGATTACAGTTATATGCTCGTTGATTTACTAGGCAATCTAGGCAGTCAACTACATTCTTGCTAAATTTGAATTTGGATAGATTTTAGATAGAAGCCAATAGGCTAGTCGGAGATGAGAGTGCTGTAAGTGCCGTATTTACGCCGTTAGGCATAATCGGGATGACAGGATTTGAACCTGCGACCCCCTCGTCCCGAACGAGGTGCGCTACCAAGCTGCGCTACATCCCGTAGATAAAGTAATTATACCACATCAATCTAGAATATATTGATACAAATACAAATTTTTGAAAATTTCAGTTAGCATGGATCAAGATAGTCTTAAATTGGAAGGAAATAGAAAGAGCGTGGTTGTTAAGCCAGATTGGTTGAGAGTCAAAGCACCTCAGTGGGAACGAGTCGGTCAAGTCAAGGATATTCTCCACGATTTGGGCTTAAATACAGTTTGTGAAGAAGCATCTTGTCCGAATATCGGAGAATGTTTTCATGCTGGTACTGCTACCTTTCTGATTATGGGACCGGCTTGCACTCGCGCTTGTCCATATTGTGATATTGATTTTGAGAAAAAGCCGAAAGCGTTAGATCCCACCGAACCCGAGCGACTCGCTGAAGCAGTGCGACGCATGAGTTTAAACCATGTCGTCATTACCTCCGTGAACCGAGATGATTTACCGGATGGAGGTGCATCTCAGTTTGTCGGCTGTATTGAAGCGGTTCGTCGTCTATCTCCTCAAACGACAATAGAAGTGCTAATCCCTGATCTCTGTGGAAATTGGCAAGCACTTGAAACCATTTTACAAGTTCAACCCGAAGTTCTTAACCACAATAGCGAAACTGTTCCGCGTCTCTATCGCCGAGTTCGTCCTCAAGGAGATTATCATCGTAGTCTAGAACTGTTAAAGCGATCTCGTCAATTCTTACCGGAAGTCTATACAAAGTCAGGTATTATGGTTGGACTGGGAGAAACAGATGCTGAAGTTCGACAAGTGATGCAAGATCTCCGAACCGTAAACTGTGATCTCCTAACATTGGGACAATATTTGCAACCGACTCCCAAGCATTTGCCTGTTGCTAACTTTATTCCACCCGAACAATTTGACGCTTGGAAAACCTATGGTCAGTCTTTGGGTTTCTTACAGGTGGTGGCTTCTCCATTAACTCGGAGTTCTTACCATGCTGAACAAGTAAGAACCCTAATGGAAAAGTATCCACGCTAGTCGTTTCCCCGTTAAACAGAAAACTAGAGCCAACGATTACACGGTTCAAACAGACAGAAAAAAAGCCAATCGTGATCGGTATTGAGTAAAATCGCTGACTTTGATCACAAGATCCGTCATAATAGCGATAGGGTGTCAACAAATAAATTTAAATACCACTCTAATTCTTTAGAGGTAATTAGGGGATCACAAGAACGATTCAGATCCAGAGGTGCATCTTCTATTGAAATTAGCCTAGTTAGCCGACAATAATCTTTGATCTTTGATTAACGTTCGTCATAAAAGTTCCCTGATTTTTAAGTTGTGATCTGAAACCAGAGTTAAGAGTGATCGGGAACGCTCATTTATGGTGATGAAGATTAGTCTACCGTCTGATAACTATCACTTATTTGTGAGGGGTGTCTCCCTATACTAGCTAATGACCATGAAAGAGTGACTCGTCTACTCAGTCTGCCCTCTAACACTCATTGATTTTGTCCCCTTTTGAGGATCTCTCGAGTCCGGGAAACCCCAGCATTCAGGGGATGCGCTAACTAACACTAATGATCGATCATTCAGTCGGAGTGGGCATTCTTAGAGTAGACCGAGCCATACTGCCAACCACCCAGAGCAATAGAGTAATGACTATGCCAGCCACCAACTTAGATACAGAATTAGACCACGACCTAGAGGATCTCTCTAAACAACCTTCAGAACTCGATCTCGAATCGATGGAAGGCTCGGAGTCAGTTGGAAAAACAAAAAACACTAATCGTCGAACTACTGATCTGGTTCGCGTTTATCTGCAAGAAATCGGTCGTGTTCGCCTACTTGGACGTGATGAAGAAGTAGCCGAAGCCCAAAAAGTTCAACGTTACCAACGCTTAATCCAACTTCGCGATCAAGCAGCGACAAAAGAAAAAGGTATTTTAGAAACCTTTGCGATGCTGCTGCAAACCCGAGGTCGTCTAACAGCTCAGTTAGGTCATAGTCCTTCCCTCGAACGCTGGGCGGCGGTCTCTGGTGTAGAGGTTTCTGACCTAAAACCTATTATAGCCAAAGGAAAACGTCGTTGGGCTCAATTGGCTAAACTGACGGTTGAAGAACTCGATCAAGTCCAAACCGAAGGTATACAAGCCAAAGATCACATGATCAAAGCGAACCTACGTTTAGTCGTATCCGTCGCTAAAAAATATCAAAATCGCGGTTTAGAATTACTGGATTTAATTCAAGAAGGTACATTAGGACTCGAACGCGCTGTCGAAAAATTTGACCCCACACGCGGATATCGCTTCAGTACCTACTCCTACTGGTGGATTCGTCAAGGGATTACCCGAGCGATCGCGACTCAAAGCCGTACCATTCGCCTCCCGGTTCATATTACCGAAAAATTAAACAAAATTAAAAAAGCACAACGTAAAATTTCTCAAGAAAAAGGCCGAATCGCTACAATTGACGATATCGCTGCTGAGTTAGAAATGACTCCCGCACAAGTTCGCGAAGTCTTGCTGAAAGTTCCCCGTTCTGTTTCCCTCGAAACTAAAGTCGGTAGCGACAAAGATACAGAACTCGGTGAACTCCTGGAAACTGAAGAAGCCTCACCCGAAGACCAACTGATGCGAGAATCCCTCCATCGCGATTTACAACAACTCTTAGCCGATCTCGGCGATCGCGAACGGGAAGTGATTCAAATGCGCTATGGTCTCGGAAATGGTCATACTTACTCCTTAGCCGAAATTGGTCGGGAGTTGGAACTGTCTCGTGAACGGGTTCGTCAAATTGAAGCCAAAGCCTTACAAAAACTGCGTCAACCCAAGCGTCGCAACCGAGTTCGCGATTACCTCGAATCTCTCACCTAGACTTATAACGCTCAATTGTAACGCTTAAATTCACAACAATAGCGATCAGTTAAAACTCCGAATGGACTGATCGCTATTCACATTTTTTGACACTCAAAACCTTTCAACCCAACAGAGATGAACCTGAATCGGTTTAACATAGAATCAGAACACGAAATTTTTTCGGGCTTCCGTTGACTGGCTAATCTCTAAATATTATTATCAAGTTGCCGATGAGCTACTGTCTCAATCCGCATTGTACCCATCCTCAAAACTCAGACGACAGTAAATTTTGCTTAACCTGTGGTGCAAAACTGCTGCTTAGAGAACGATACCGCGCGATTAAACCCATCGGTTTTGGGGGGTTTGGTAAAACCTTTTTAGCAGTAGATGAAGATAAACCCTCTCGACCCGCTTGTGTGATTAAACAGTTTTTTCCCCAAAGTCAGGGAACTCAAAATGCCGAAAAAGCCGCAGAACTCTTTCATCAAGAAGCGGTTCGACTTGATCAACTCGGGAAACATCCTCAAATTCCGGACTTACTGGCGCATTTTGAACAAGATAACAATCAATATCTTGTACAAGAATATATCGAAGGACAGAACCTCGAAGAAGAACTGGTTCGTCATGACACTTTTGATGAAGCTAAAATTCGTCAACTCCTAAATGATTTACTCCCCGTTTTGCAGTTTATTCACCAACATCAAGTCATTCATCGAGATATTAAACCCGCTAACGTCATTCGACGCAGTGCTTCACCCACCCAGACGAGCAACATCGGTAGTTTTCCCGGACAATTAGTATTAGTAGACTTTGGTGCTGCGAAAGTCGTGACAACCACCCAACCCCCAGTCATGGGAACGATTATCGGCAGTCCAGAATATATTGCCCCAGAACAAACTCGGGGTCAAGCGGTTTATGCGAGTGATTTGTATAGTTTAGGCGTGACTTGTATTCATCTCTTAACTCAAGTTTCACCTTTTGATTTATTTGATATCAACGAAGATCGCTGGATCTGGCGAGATTATCTCAAAGGACAACCTTTTAGCGCTCAGTTAGGTCGAGTTCTCGATAAAATGTTGATGACGATACCTAACCAACGCTATCAAACTCCGATACAGGTTCTTAAAGATCTTTATCCGGATGGTATTCCTGCAAAAGTCATTCGTAATATTCAGCTTCATTCGACTTCTACTGTCTCTCAAAGCGTTACTCCCTCACCAACGCCTACTCCCTCGCCTGCTGTTGCGTCTCCGCCTCGATCTTCATCCAAAACTTCATCTCCGTTATCGCGTCAGACTCCGGCGAAACCGACTCGTGTTTCTCCATTGCGATCGCCGAGTTGGTCTTGTCTGTACACGTTAGAAGGACATCGGAATGCAGTGACTTCCATTACGTTTAGTCCGACTGAGGAGATTATCGCCAGTGGAAGTCAGGATCAAACGATTGAAATTTGGGATCTCAAAAAAGGAAAACGTTGGTATACTCTCACGGGTCATAGTAACTGGGTGACTTCTATTGCGATTAGTCCTGATGGTCAAACCTTAGCCAGTGGAAGTCGTGATCATACGATTGAAATTTGGGATCTCAAAAAAGGGAAACGTTGGTATACTCTCTCGGGTCATCACGATGGTGTGGAGGTGGTAGCATTTAGTCCCCAGGGTGATGTCTTAGCCAGTGGAAGTCGCGATCACACGATTGAAATTTGGGATCTCAAAAAAGGGAAACGCGGGTACACTTTATCGGGTCATCAGGATCGAGTTTATGGTTTAGCCTTTAGTCGAGATGGTCAAATACTCGCCAGTGGGAGTCGCGATCAAACGGTGCGGTTGTGGGATATGCAGCAAGGGAAAGAGTTAGAAAGCCTTCAAGATCATTCCGACTGGGTGAGAACTGTTGCGTTTCGCCCTGATGGTCAACAGTTGGCAAGTGGTAGCCGAGATGGGATGATTAAGTTATGGCAGCCTCAAGGGACTCGTTGGATTGTGCAACGGACGTTGAGAGCGGATCAAAGTGATGTGTTTTCGATAGCCTATAGTCGAGATGGTCAACTACTGGCCAGTGGAAATCAATATGGCATCGATTTGTGGGATGTCAACAGTGGAACTTTACTGGAAACTTTAACAGACCATTCGGCAGATGTATTGTCTGTAATGTTTCGTCAAGATAATCTCATGTTAGCTAGTGGGAGTTATGACCAGACGGTTAAGATTTGGCAACCCCAAAGCCAGGGTTAAAGTTCTTCGGGCTGCGATCGCCTCGGATTGTACTGTGAAGACCCCGTTCAGAAAAATGAGAAATTAAGTTGAGTTTCATCAAGAAGTATAATACAATTATTAAATGATTATAAAGATTGTGAGTTTGACTGTTAATAAATGTATAAAGATTATTACGGCTTGGTGATTTATGCGGTTAGTATCCGAAATCGTTGGAAATGGCAAATTGCTTTACCCTACGGTGTAGAGTTGACCTCAAATGAAAATTATATGACCGCAGAAAAATCCCTCAATGGGGGAGTACGTTGGATTGAGACAGAAGCAACCTTCAATGCACTCAATAGCTGTTTGTCTCAGTTTTATGGTACTGGATTATTAAGTCAAACCGAATATACAAACTTAATAGAATCACTCCGAGGAATAACTCAGCGCTGTTAATTCACTTCACACCCATTCAATCATCATTCATTTTGTGATCACTTTTAACATGAGGAAAAGAGTGATCATATTCCTCACAAATGGTTGATTGTTTACCTTTATTCCCAATCCTTCTAAAGATATTTTTAGGATGGATTAATTGTACATTGTTTTCCTGAAGTTTCAGAAAAGGTGTTGATTATGTTAGAAATGGTTTCGGCGAGTTGAAAGTCAAGAGAAGTCAAGCCACCTTGATCATGAGTGGTTAAGCTAATTTTGACTTTGTTATAGGAGACTGAAATATCAGGGTGATGACCTAACTTTTCTGCGGGTTCGACTAAACAGTTGATAAAATTAACGGATTCAATAAAGTTATTAAAAGTATGTGTATAAATCAGAGTTTGGTTTTCCAGTTTCCAACCAGATAACTGTTGTAAACGTTGGGTGATTTCTGCTTCGCTTAAACGTCTATTCGGGTTTGTTTCGCTGTATTGAACCGATGGAACGGGAATCTCTGAAACCAATAAAGGTTGACCAACGGTCACAGCAGGCTCCGTCGTTGTACGGCGGAGTAATCTGTGACTCTGAATTAGACTCGTGACTATAATTGATAAAATTTCGATCATCTTAAAATCCGGCAATTGAGAACAGGGAATTACAGTCAAATCCCCTATTCTTTATCGTTTGATTTATTCTTCTGAATCTCCAGTTTCGGCTTCGACTTCGGCTTCGGTTTCGGCTTCGGCTTCGGCTTCGATTTCTTCTTCGACTTCTTCTTCGACTTCTTCCTCCGAAGGCGGTACAATGGCTACAGCAGCGATCGCATCTTCATCGTCGAGGCGTTGAACTCTGACTCCAGTCGCACTGCGAGATTGAGTCGGAATCGCATTAACAGCTTGACGAATAATGATACCTCGACTGGTAATGAGCATCAACTCATTGTCTTCATTCACCACTTGCAACCCGACGACTTCATCTGTCGTTAGATGTTGTTTAAATTTAGTCGCAATGATTCCTTTTCCCGCACGATTTTGGAGTCGGAATTGAGACACAGGAACTCGTTTACCATATCCACCCGCCGTAATTACCATAATCGCCAGTTCTTGATTATTTTCAACGGTGGTTTCTTCGGTTTCCGTCTCTAACAGTTCCTCGTCTTCGATGTCGGTTTCTTCGCTTTCAAGTTGGGCAATACTCGAAACAATTGCACTGGGTAAAATATCCATGCTAATGAGTTCATCTTTTTTACCCAATTTCATTGATTTTACGCCTCGGGTTGCCCGTCCTAAAGGTCGCAATTGTTTGTGATCGGTTCTAAAATGAATTGCCATTCCCAAACGCGAACCAATAATAATACTGTCGTCTGCTTTTGCCAGTCTCACCCAACGAAGTTCGTCACCTTCTCCTAAAGAAATGGCAATTAATCCATTCGCCCGAATATTACTAAATGCAGATAACTCGGTTTTTTTGATGTAACCGCCTTTGGTCAACATTACCAAGTAATCATCATCGCTAAATTCACTAACCGGGACAACAGAGGTAATCCGTTCCTGTTTGGGAATGGGTAACATTTGAACGATGGGTACGCCTCGGGCGGTGCGGGATGCGACCGGAATTTGATAGGCTTTGAGACAGTAAACAACACCGCGATCGCTAAAGAACAAAATACTATCGTGATCGCAACAACTCAAGAAGTGATCTATCCCATCATCTTCTTTCATTTTGGTGCCGGATTTTCCGCGAGTTGCCCGATTTTGAGCATCAAAAGTATTGACGGGCATTCGTTTGATATAGCCCTGTTCTGTGACTAAAATAATTGCTTTTTCGTTGGCAATTAAATCGGTATCTTCCAGTTCTCCTTCGGTGTGTTCGATTTCAGTTCGTCGGGGTGAACCGTGACGTTCTTTGAGTTCAATTGCTTCGGCTTCAATAATCTCTAAGATGCGTTCTCGACGGGCTAAAATGTCTTGCAAATCGGCAATTATATTTTGCAGTTCTTCATGTTCGGCTTGAATTTTATGGGCTTCTAATGCGGTTAAGCGCCGTAGCTGCATTTGTAGAATTGCATCGGCTTGCACTTCTGAAAGTTCAAATCTTTCAATCAGTTCTTGTTTGGCGGTAGGTGTGTCGGCTGCATGACGAATTAAGCTGATAATTGGATCTAAATTATCGAGGGCGATTAATAATCCTTGCAGGAGATGATCTCGTTCTTGTGCTTTTCTGAGTTCGTATTCAGTGCGTCGCCGAATCGTTTCAACTCTAAAGTCTAGGAAAACTTTGAGATATCGACTCAGGGTGAGGCGTTCAGGTCTGCTATTAACTAGCGCCAACATATTCGCCCCAAAATTGGTTTGTAGAGGCGTTTGTTTGTAGAGGTTATTGAGGACAACTCGGGGATAAGCATCCCGTCTCAATTCCACAACGATTCGCATTCCTTGGCGATCGCTTTCATCACGAATATCAGAAATTCCCTCAATCCGTTTATCGTTAACCATTTCGGCGATTTTTTCAATTAATGCCGCTTTGTTGGTTTGGTAGGGAAGTTGGGTGATGATAATTGCTTCTCGTTCTGGGCGCCCGCGTTGTTGGAGGGTTTCTATTTGGGCGACACCTCGCATGGTGATTGAACCTTGGCCTGTGGTGTAGGCTTCACGAATCCCTGAACGGCCCAATATTTTCGCTCCGGTGGGGAAATCTGGCCCCGGAATGTATTTCATCAGTTCAACATCGGTGATTTCGGGATTGTGAATCATCGCGATCAACCCGTCTACGAGTTCACCTAAGTTGTGGGGGGGAATATTGGTCGCCATCCCGACTGCAATTCCCGATGAGCCGTTGAGTAAGAGTTGGGGGATACGAGCGGGTAAAACTAGGGGTTCTTGCTGTGATCCGTCGAAGTTATCCCCAAAGTTAACGGTTTCTGCGTCGATATCGCGCAGCATCGCATCGGAGGTGAGGGACTCCAGACGACATTCAGTGTATCGCATTGCCGCCGGAGGATCGTTATCGATAGAACCGAAGTTTCCGTGACCTGCAATCAGGGGCGATCGCATGGAAAAGTGTTGCGCCATCCGAACGAGGGCATCATAAACCGCTCCATCTCCGTGAGGGTGGTATTTACCCAATACTTCTCCGACGACACGGGCGCACTTCCGAAAGGGGCGATCAGGCATTAAACCTAACTCGTGCATCGCGTAGAGAATGCGACGATGTACAGGCTTGAAACCATCCCTCGCATCTGGCAAAGCGCGACCTACAATGACGCTCATTGCGTATTCTAGATAGGATTGCTGCATTTCTTCACGCAGATCCCTGGGAACAATTCGCTCCTCTGAAATGCTCATCTGATAAAAAACTCCGTTAAAATTCTTAATTCAGTGTTTTTGAATCGGCAAAAATTGATAAAATTTGTTTATCTTTTTGTCATTTTCAAATTAACTTCACTCTCCGTTAAAATTATACCATAAATTGGTTTAAGATTGAGGCTTAAATAAGCTGCTATTGACCTCTATTGACACCGGACAAATGATTACTGTTATCTATTGCGATCAATTCCTCGAACACAAAACAGGTTTGCTTCATCCAGAACGCCCTGAACGTCTAAGTGCGATTGTTAAAGCCCTGAAAGCGACACCTTGGGCAGCACAAATTGATTGGCAGTTCCCGACTGCCGTGACGAGCGACTCCAAAACTAAGCTCAAACCCTTACTCGAAGAAGTTCACAGCGTCGATCATATTCGATTGGTAAAGGCAATCTCTGTCAATGGTGGGGGTTATCTTGATGGCGACACCCCTCTTTCAACGGAAAGTTATGAGGTGGCTTTACTGGCGGTGAATGCTTGGTTAGACGGGATTAACTCGGTTTTGGAGAAGAACCAACCGGCTTTTGTGTTGGCGCGTCCACCCGGGCATCATGCCGAAGCGGATCGAGGGATGGGATTTTGTCTGTTTTCTAATGCGGCGATCGCGGCTCATTATGCCTTGCAACAACCGAATATCAACAAAGTAGCGATTTTGGATTGGGATGTGCATCATGGCAATGGCACGCAAGCCATTATTGAAAATCATCCTAACTTGGCTTATTGTTCTTTACATCAATCTCCTTGTTATCCTGGTACGGGTTTTGAAGGAGAACAGGGGGCTTATAATAATGTTTTGAATATTCCGATGTCACCCGGTAGTACAGTGGAATTATACAAGGGGGCATTTGAATCTAAAGTTATGCCTTTTTTACAAAATTTTCAGCCCGATTTGTTAATTGTGAGTGCGGGTTATGATGCCAATCATGATGATCCGTTAGCGAATATTTCTTTGTATCCTCAAGACTATGGATTATTCACTGAATATTGTTTGCAATTGACGTCAAAAATTTTATTTGGACTAGAGGGGGGCTATGATCTGGCGAGTTTAGCGCAGTCGGTGGTGGCGACGATCGAATCCTGTTTAGCTTAAGAAAATCTTAAAAGAGTTAACCTCAGCCAGAAGGTAATCACCAAGCGCGATCGCTCCCACTCTGGGGGTCATCTCTATCTTTTGACCCTTGACAGGAATGGAAAACTATCCGTCATAATGGAAGTATACAGTTAAGACGAGGTTCTGCTTAGTGAAACATAGAAATCCAGTCAGCCCGAAAAAAAATACCACGCCCATTAATGAGGATATTCGTTGTCCAGAAGTGAGAACGATTGATGAGGATGGTTCTAATTTGGGAACAATGCCCCCCCGAGAAGCTCTATCCATCGCCCAAGATAAAGAACTGGATTTAGTATTGGTGAGTGATACAGCCAACCCTCCAGTCTGTCGAATTCTCGACTACGGTAAATACAAATATCAGCAGTTAAAAAGTAAAGAAAATAACCGTCAGTCTAGTAAAAGTCAGCTCAAAGAGTTGAAGATGCGCTACAAAATTGAAGATCATGATTATTCAGTGCGCGTCAACCATGCCAAACGGTTTTTAAAGTCGGGGAACCCAGTCAAAGCAACGGTGACAATGCGGGGACGAGAAAACCTTCATGGTGGACTGGCCAAAGATTTATTGGATCGGATGGCAATAGATCTCGAAGAATTTGCTCAGATTCAACAATCTCCTAAGCGAGAAGGAAGTCGCATCACGATGTTGCTGACTCCTCGAAAAGCATGATTGTGTTTTAAGCAATTTTTAGATACGAATGATGGGGTTGAGGGAGTGTGAAGTCGCATTAATCATAGCATGATTTGGATGTGGTGACGCTACCCTCACTCTCTTTTGGCTTAATTTTGACTTAATTTTGATTTAATTTTGATTTAATTTTTATTCACTGCTTCTAATCCGCTACAATATCAGTGATTATATTAGTCAGAAATTCAAGTCAATTATCACATCTGGGCAATTGTATTCCACCTACTTGCTTGTTTCTCACGGGAGCCATGACCCTCGACCGCAGCAGGCCTTAAAACAGTTAGCTGAACGGTTAAAAAAGCGAATTTCCATTCGATTATTACCGAGTTCGCCTTCACCAGTCCTGGCAACTGCAACTTTAGAATGTTCTTCCGTACCTTTGCATCAACAAATTCAACAATTTGCAGAATATACCCGAACTTTAGGATTAAATCAAGTCGAAATCTTGCCGTTATTTCTGCTTCCTGGAGTTCATGTCAAAGAGGATATTCCTCAAGAAGTTGCACGGGCTGAAACTGCACTAAAATCGACAGTGAACATCAAGATAAAACCCTACTTAGGATCTCAACTGTCTCGTTTAGCCACAGAATTAACCTATCAAATTACTTCTATTCCTTGTGACGTTTGGATTTTACTGAGTCATGGAAGTCGTCGCCCCCAGGGAAATCAACCTGTCGAAGAATTAGCGAGTCAGTTAGGGGCAATTCCGGCTTATTGGTTCACCTCTCCGAGTTTAGAATCCCAAGTTGAAGCGTTAGTTCAAACCGGATATCAAAACATTGGAATTTTGCCTTATTTTATCTTTGCGGGAGAAACCACCGATGCAATTACTCGTTTGAGTGAACAATTAGCTGAAAAATTTCCTCAAGTAAAAATTATGATCGCTGAACCTTTAGGAGTTAATGATGCCCTCGTGAATTTAGTGATTGATATGTTAACCCTGAGTTAACTGAAAAACTCAAAAGAAAAGGTAGAAGGAGTAGAAGGAGAGGCTTAACTTTTCTTTCCTTTCAATAAATAAGTCGTCATTTCTCCTTTTCCTTTGACTAAAATTGAACCTCGTCTTTCAAAAGAATAGTCATCTTTTAAAGCATGATAAGTTGTTTCTGTTACCTGAATTTCATTTGCAATTCCGTGAGATTCCATCCGACTCGCAATATTAACAGTATCTCCCCACAAGTCATAAATAAACTTTTTCAAGCCAATTACACCCGCAACAACCGGGCCGATCGCAATTCCAATTCGCATCTGAAATTTTTGTCCCGTTTCAGCATTAAATTCTAGAATAGTTTTTTGCATATCTAACGCCATATCTGCTATCCTTTCTGCATAATCTTCTTTGGGAATCGGTAATCCAGAAACCACCATATAAGCATCACCAATTGTTTTAATTTTTTCAAGATGATGTTTATCCGCTAAATGATCAAAACGAGAAAAAATTTGTCCGAGAAGTTGAACTAATTCAGCCGGAGGCATTTTTCCAGACAGTTCAGTAAATCCGACAATATCACCAAATAAAACCCCCGCATTGGTAAAGTTATCGGCAATGGTCTTAACAGGTTTTTGTTTTAAACGTTGAGCAATCGGAACAGGCAAAATATTTAGGATTAAGGCTTCAGAACGTTCCTGTTCGACTTGGAGTTGTTGGTAAGCTTGTTCTAAAGCCAGACGAGAATTAAACTCAGAACGGGCTAATCGATCATACAAATAAACCGAAAGATTACTAATCAAACAAATCCAGAAAAAATACAGGAATAAAAAATCAGAGGTCATCCAGTCGGAGGGATATTCTACCTCTAAATTAAACAGAATTTGTGTCCCTAGATAATAGATAAACGTTCCCGCCTGACCAATGAAATGTAGGGGCCAACAAACCGGAATTAAAGTAGCAAGTGAAAAAAAGGTTAGCGGCCATTCAATAATCGCAGGTCGAGAAAATCCGGCTATTGTTGCTCGAATTTGTGGACTCAGTGTGACTAACCAAGTTAATAAAAGAAAAACAAAAGCCGGATAACGAACACCAATTGCCGTTCGTAATAATATAAATCCTCCCAATAAACCCAGTTCAACACTCATTTGAGTAATCAACCAAGCGAGTTTGAAATTTTCGGGATTAAACCATAAATTATTAAGCTGTGATAGTGTAAATGTCAGATAAGCAATAAACGCCAGTCCGACTCCTAAACTCAGTCGTTGATGAATAAAACGATGTCGCCAAATTTCATAACTGGCGGCTTCGGAAATGTCAGGACTCTGAAAAAGCGACTGGACGAGGTTACGAACAAAAACCTCAACCTTCTGAACACCCTGAAACCTTTGCATCATTCTCACCTGGGTTGTATTTTCAAGTTAAGATGGTTTAGATCCCTCAGTTAATCACTTTCTAATATTAAGGTATAATTTACAAGAATGTACAAAAAATTTGTCTGACGGATCAACGGGATTGTTAGGAGTCAACAAAATGCACCGGAGATCGATTGAGATTTGATTGTGAATAAATCATCAGGTTGAATTGACAACGGTAGGAATAGAAAGTCTGAGATTGAGTGAATTTAAAGGATAAAATCGCAATGAATGATAATCCTCGCCAATTAGCATTTATCATACTCCGAGAGGTCGAACGGCGGGGAGTTTATGCTGATATTGCTTTAGATGAAAACCTGCGGAAAGCGGACTTGAGTAAAGTGAACCGACGGTTAACAACAGAATTGGTTTATGGTTGTGTGAGAAGACGGCGATCGCTTGATGCTTTAATTGATCAATTTGCTCAAAAAAAATCCCACCAACAGCCCCCAGATCTGCGAATTATTTTGCACTTAGGATTTTATCAATTGTACTATCTAAGTCAAATTCCAGCTTCGGCTGCGGTGAATACCAGTGTTGAATTAGCAAAAACCAATGGTTTATCTGGACTGAGTGGATTTGTAAATGGGATTATGAGAGAGTATTTGCGTCAACAAGAAAAACAAATTCAAAATCATCCAATTCTCAGATTAGAAGATGAAAACTTGATTCAAACTTTAGGAACTTTATATAGTTTTCCAGATTGGATTCTTGAATATTGGCTAAATAAACTGGGTTTAGAAGAAACTGAAAAACTCTGTCAATGGTTCAATCAATCTCCGACTATTGATTTAAGAATTAACGCTTTAAAAACAAGCCGAGACACTGTTGAAACTGAACTGAAGTTAGCGGGAATAAACGTTACCCCAATCCCTCATTTACCCCAAGCGTTGAGACTATCAGGAAGTATTGGAGAGATTCAAAATTTACCCGGTTATCGACAAGGATGGTGGAGTATTCAGGATAGTAGCGCTCAATGGGTAAGTCATATTCTCAATCCTCAACCCGGAGAAATCATTATTGATGCTTGTGCGGCACCGGGGGGAAAAACAACTCATATTGCCGAATTAATGCAAGATACAGGTACAATTTTAGCCTTTGATCGCGCTAAATCTCGACTGAAAAAAGTACAACAAAATCAAGAACGATTGCAACTAAAATCGATTACCACTCAAGTCGCTGATATTCGTGAGCTTTCTGAGTATAATAGTTGTGCAGATCGAGTTTTATTAGATGCACCTTGTTCTGGTTTAGGAACGTTACATCGTCGGGCTGATGCACGTTGGAGACATACAGAACAAAATGTTCAAGAACTTTCAGAATTACAAGCCGAACTATTAGAAAAAACGGCAACTTGGGTGAAACCAGGAGGGTATTTGGTCTATGCAACCTGTACGATACATCCTCTAGAAAATGAAACTATTATTCAATCTTTTTTAAGTCATAATTCCAATTGGGAAATTAATTCACCTACAATTCCTTTACAAGATGTTATCACTTCAGAAGGGTATTTAAAAGTCTGGCCCCATCGACAGAATATGGATGGTTTTTTTATCGTGAGACTTCAACGAATTTCGAGTTAGACCTCTCCCCCTAGCCCCTTTTCCTCAAAGGCGAGGGGGAATTTTTCCGGTTCCTTCTCCTCGTAGGAGAGGGTTAGCCAGAGGTATTAACTCATCGGTTTAATATTTCCATATCCTCCACCGCCCGGAGTTTCTATTACAAATACATCCCCAATATTCATCTCAACTGTAGCGGTACTTCCCAATATTTCTACCGTTCCATTACTGCGAATCACATAATTTTTACCCACTAAACCTGCTTCGCCTCCCGCAAGTCCAAACGGAGAAATAATCCGATGTCCCGATAAGATACTCGCCGTCATTTTTTCTAGAAAACAAACTTGTCGAATGATGCCATTTCCGCCTTGATATTGACCTTTTCCGCCACTATTTGAACGAATACTAAATTCTTCTAATAATACCGGAAACCGCCATTCTAAGACCTCTGGATCGGTTAAACGAGAGTTGGTCATATGAGTATGAACCGCATCAGTACCGTTAAAGTTTTCACCCGCACCTGAACCCCCACAAATTGTTTCATAATATTGATGGCGATCGCTTCCAAAAGTAAAATTATTCATGGTACCTTGAGAGGCTGCCATCACGCCCAACGCCCCGTATAAAGCATCAACAATGGTTTGAGAGGTTTCCACATTTCCCGCCACAACCGCCGCCGGATAACGAGGGTTCAACATACATCCTTCAGGGATAATAATATTGAGGGGTTTTAAACAGCCAGCATTGAGGGGAATCTGGTCATTAACCAGGGTTCTAAACACATACAAAACGGCTGCTTTACAGACTGCTTTGGGGGCATTAAAGTTAGTATTTAACTGTTGGGAAGTTCCTGAAAAATCGATAGTAGCACTGCGAGTCTTTTTATCTATTTTAATGGCAACTTGAATTTGACTTTCCCCATCCATCTCATAGGTAAACTCGCCATCTTTCAACACATCAATTGCCCGACGTACAGATTCTTCAGCGTTATCCTGCACATAACCCATATAGATTTGTACCGTTTCTAAGCCGTATTGATTCACCATTTTTTGGAGTTCTTGTGTTCCTTTTTTATTGGCGGCAATTTGGGCTTGTAAGTCGGCAATATTAATATCAGGATTTCGAGAGGGATAACGTCCTGAGGTTAATAACTCTAACAATTCTACATCACAAAATTCACCCTGATTGACCAATTGAAAGTTATCAATTAAAATCCCTTCTTCCTCAACAGTTGTACTGTTTGGAGGCATTGAACCGGGGGTAATTCCGCCAATATCAGCTTGATGACCCCTAGACGCCACGTAGAATAAAATTTGGTTGGTATTGGGGGCAAAAACCGGGGTAATTACCGTTACATCGGGTAAATGAGTGCCGCCATCATAGGGGTTATTTTGCATATAAACATCCCCCACTTTTAAATCGTCTTTTTTGGCTTTAATTAAACTGTTAACGCTTTCACTCATTGAACCCAAATGCACGGGAATATGAGGGGCATTGGCAACAAGTTGACCTTGTTTATCAAAAACTGCACAGGAAAAGTCGAGGCGTTCTTTAATATTAACAGAAGCGGCTGTATTTTGGAGAGTGATTCCCATTTGTTCGGCGATAAATTGAAATAAGTTTTTAAAGATTTCTAGCCGCACGGGATCGGGTTGGGAAGGGTTTGATAGAGTGTTTGAAGTTAATTCAGACTGAGAATTTGAGGTTTTGAGTTTATTTAAAACTAAATGATTGCGTTCAGTTAAGGTGACTTGCCAACTGGGTTCAATAATATTAGTTCCGGTGCCTTCGATAATCATTGCCGGGCCGATAATACTATCTCCGGGTTGTAAATATTCTCGCTGAAATAGGGGTGTATTTTGCCAACCTTGGGGTGTATACATTTGTACATTTGCGATGGGTAAAAGCGGTTGAGAACGAGTGCGAGAAATGATCGGTTCTTCTGGGGTGTCCATGTGTTGAATGACTTCTAAAGAAACCGATTCTACAATTAATGTTTTCCCTTCTCGGATAAAGCCATAAATGGTTTGATGTTTGTGTTCAAACTCGGCTTTCATGGTGTGATAATTGGCAAAATTAACGGTTAGGGTTGAATCTGTTCCCTCGTATTTTAAGTTGACTTTTGCTGAAGTTAGGGTTTGTAGGTGTTGAGTCGTTAATTCTTGTTTACACTCGGTTTCAAGTTGTGTTAAAATAGTTTGTAACTTCGGGATTAATTCGTCGGTTAATGTTGCTTCTACCGCCTGTTCTCGCATTGCCCGAATATCAGCTAACCCCATGCCATAAGCAGATAAAACACCTGCATAGGGATGAATAAATATCTGCTTAATTCCTAGTGTATCGGCAATTAAACAAGCGTGTTGACCACCAGCCCCCCCAAAACAACAAAGGGTGTAGTTTGAGACATCATAACCCCGTTGAAGGGAGATTTTTTTAATTGCATTTGCCATATTTTCAACGGCAATGGCAATAAACCCTGTCGCGACATCTTCGGGAGTACGACTATCTCCGGTTTTGGCTTGAATTTCTGTTGCCAACTCCTGAAATTTTTGCCGAACAATTTCCCCATCTAACGCTAAATTTCCGTTAATTCCAAACACTTGGGGAAAGTATTCAGGTTGAATTTTTCCCAACATCACATTACAGTCTGTTACCGTTAATAACCCGCCTTTGCGATAACAAGCTGGCCCAGGATTCGCCCCCGCAGACTCCGGCCCAACCCGATAACGCGACCCATCAAACCGGACAATGGAACCCCCACCTGCGGCGACAGTATGAATGGCCATCATGGGAACTCGCATCCGCACCCCGGCAATTTCTGTTTCAAATTCCCGTTCATATTCACCGTTATAATGGGCGACATCGGTGGAAGTTCCGCCCATATCAAAGCTAATTATTTTCTCAAAACCTGCCCTTAAACTGGTTTGAACTGCCCCAACAATTCCTCCGGCAGGGCCAGAAAGAATGCTATCTTTTCCTTGAAAATTTCGGGCATCGGTTAAGCCACCATTAGACTGCATAAATAATAATGAAACAGATTCATCGCCACTATTTAACTGACTGTAAACTTGTTCAACATAGCGACGTAAAATAGGAGAAAGATAGGCATCAACAACGGTTGTATCTCCCCGACTAATCAGTTTCATTAACGGGCTGACTTTGTGAGAGACGGAGATTTGAGAAAAGCCGATTTTTTGAGCCAGTTCAGCAATTTCTTGTTCGTGTTTGGGGTAACGATAGCCGTGCATTAAAACAATAGCACAACTCCGAATTCCGCTATCGTAAACTGCTTGGAGTCGAGGTTTGAGTAATTCAATATTAACAGGTTGTAATTCATTTCCTGAAACATCATAACGTTCATCAACTTCGATCACTTGTTCATAGAGGATTTCGGGTAAAATAATCTCACGAGCAAAAATATTTGGACGATTTTGATAGCCGATTCTGAGTGCATCTTTGAAGCCTTTGGTAATCACTAAAAGAGTGCGGTCGCCTTTACGTTCGAGGAGGGCATTTGTGGCGACAGTGGTTCCCATTTTTACCTCAGAAATGCGGTGGCTAGGAATGGGTTCATCGGGTGATAACTCTAGGATTTCTCGAATTCCTTGAATGGCTGCATCTTGATACCGTTCAGGATTTTCTGAGAGTAATTTATGGGCTATCGTTTGGTTAGAAGGAGTACGGGCGACAATATCAGTAAAAGTACCACCCCGATCAATCCAAAATTGATATTGATCTGTATTTTTAGGATTTGATTGTGTGTGAGTCATCTGGTTTTAACCTCAAAAAAATTGAATTGATTGTCTTCAAGTCTCAAACCGAATGTATAGGCGGTGAGAGTTTATATTGTAGCAAGTTAAACCGGGTAGGGTGAATTTTGATTTTGGGTTTATTTCTGACGATGATGGGGAGGAGTAGCGATAAAGTTACCGTAGTAGTTGCTAAACTTCCAAAATTTTTTGATGAGATTTAAGGTATGATTGAAAGAGTTCAGGTGTTCTGAGTCTAGGCTGTCAATGTGAAAGTCATAAATAAGCATAATAGTTCCTCTGTTGATCACAAAATAGGGGGTTGGGAAGGTAGATGATCATCACACTTAAATTTGAGTTAACTGTGTTGAGTCTAGGTGAAATTAGCGATAATACTGTTTTTCTATCCAGATTCGCACGTCTTGTTCACAGGTAAATTGTTCAGACTGTCCAGTTTTGGGGTCGTAAATATGCCAGATTAAGTCTCCTTTTCGGGTTTGAGTTTGCCAAATTCGAGGTTCTGAGTTATTGGTTAAAAAATGGATAATTTGTTGAAAAATTTGAGAAAAGGTTTGGCTGAGTTGTGTCTCAATTTTATTTAGCTTATCTTGACGCTTAGAACAAGTATCAGAGGGGAAAGCAAGCAAAACTTGAGTGATTTTCATGGAAATTACTCCTCAATAAATTTGAGTTTACATTCGATAAAAGTTTGAGTTTGAACTAACTGGATTTGTGGTTATTGTTATTTTGCCAAACTTGACGGAAACAAAACAGAGGCAGTTATAATAATTTGTAACCATAACAGTTTGAACTTAAAGCAACTGTTATGCTAGTTAACGCTTAGAACTGTATTGATCAGTATCTTGAGAGCCTCACACTTGACCCCTATGAACCTCAAACCCCTAGAAAAATTAGATCGCACCAACCTCTATGAGCAAGTCGCCTATCGCGTCCAGTCTCTAATAGAAGAAGGCACTCTGCAACCGGGCGATCGCATCCCCTCGGTCAGACGGATGCACAAACAGATGAACGTCAGTATTTCTACGGTATTGGAAGCTTATCGCCTTCTCGAAGATCGAGGTTTAATTGAGGCGCGTCCCCAGTCGGGTTATTTTGTCAAGCAAACGCCGTTGCTGTCCCATCGCGATGAACCAAACCCTTCGGCGCCTCCCCGTCGCATCTATACTGTAGACGCTTCAATTGCTTTGGGAATTAATGTGGCGCTGCGAGATCCAAATATTATCCGGTTAGGGGCTGCGGTTCCTGATCCCCAACTGTTTCCTGTCAAAGCCCTGAACCGTTTAATGGGACAGGTGATGCGTCAACATCCCGAAACTTGTCACGCCTATAACCCACTTCCGGGCTGTGAACCCCTCCGTCACGAAGTCGCCCGTCGTTTGATGGATGCGGGATGTTCCCTGACTCCCGAACAAATTTTAATCACAAATGGCACAACAGAAGCGCTTCATTTGTGTTTGCGGGCGGTGACTAAACCGGGAGATACAGTGGCGATTGAATCTCCTTGTTATTATGGTTTATTAGAAATTTTGGAATCGTTGCATTTGCGAGCATTAGAACTTCCGACTCATCCGCGAGATGGGTTAATTCTTGAAGAATTAGAAACAGCATTAAAACAGGGAAATATTGCGGCTTGTACTGTTGTTTCTAATTTTAGTAATCCTCTGGGGTGTTGTATGAGTGATTCTCATAAAAAACAACTACTAGAAATTTTAGAACGGTATGATATTCCTCTGATTGAAGATGATATTTATGGAGATTTAAAATTTGACGGCAATCGTCCGAAGGCGATTAAAGCTTATGATCGCAAGGGTTTAGTCATGTATTGTGCTTCTTGTAGCAAAACACTCTCTGCGGGTTTGCGCGTCGGTTGGACGGTTCCCGGTCGTTATCAAACAAAAGTTGAACAGCTAAAATTGATTACGAATATTAACACGGCAGCAGCAAATCAGCTTACAATTGCGAGTTTTTTAGCCAATGGGGGATATGATCGCCACCTCCGACAATTACGACGGGCTTATCAAGAACAAGTCATCCGAATGACACAAGCGATTTATGAATATTTTCCTGATGAAACCAAAGTTACTCGACCCAAGGGTGGTTATGTTTTGTGGGTCGAAATTCCCTCAAATTTTGATTCAATGATGCTCTACCATCAAGCACTTCAAGACAATATTAGTATTGCACCCGGTTCAATATTTTCGGTATCGGGAAGTTATCAAAACTGCTTTCGTCTCAATTGCGGAATTCCCTGGTCAGATCAACTCGAACAAGCCCTAAAAACGTTAGGTGTTCTAATTCATCAGCAGTTATAGAATAGACTTTTAATTCTACTCCTAAAAAATTCAGTAAATTCGCTGAAAGTTATCAAGTCTCTACTTCTACAATCCACGGATTAGCACGACACAACTTTTAACTCAACCGATCTCTTTCATAAAATGTTCAAGTTGATTATGGTAATTTTTTAGGCTAGATGTTATCTTTATAAGAACTAGCTAGAATAGAATATAAGCTCTAAAATGGATAAATATCAGCAAATGAGGAAAAGCACTATTAATTTGACAAAAATTAAATTCATCCTTGAGGACGATTCAGAATGATAGAACTTAAAAGTACAATGCCATCACAACACAAAGAGCTGCCTAAGTGTTCTACGGGTATCAATGGATTAGACGAAATTACCTTAGGTGGACTTCCAAAAGGACGGCCAACTCTCGTCTGTGGTACAGCAGGTTGTGGTAAAACTCTATTGGCAATGGAGTTTTTAGTGCGGGGTGCAGTTCAATACAATGAACCGGGTGTATTTATAGCGTTTGAAGAAACAGCCGAAGAATTGACTGAAAATGTTGCCTCTCTCGGTTGGGATTTAAAACAACTAACTGCCGAAAATAAAATCAGTATTGATTATGTTCATATTGACCCCGAAGAAATTGAAGAAGTCGGCGAATATAATTTAGAAGCCTTATTTATCCGCTTAGGTTGTGCCATTGATCAGATCGGCGCTAAACGAGTTGTTCTTGATACGATTGAAGTGTTGTTTGCCGGACTTTCTAATACTGCAATCATCAGAGCGGAATTACGGCGATTATTTCGCTGGCTCAAAACCAAAGGAGTCACCGCCATTATTACCGCAGAACGGGGCGATAATAGTCTCACCCGAAACGGTATCGAAGAATATGTTTCTGATTGCGTAATCAGACTCGATCAACGCATCCAAGAAGAAGTCTCAACTCGTCGTTTACAAATTATCAAATATCGGGGTTCTTATCACGGAAGCAATGAATATCCGTTTCTGATTAATGAAAATGGGATTTCGGTTTTACCGATTACTTCTGTGGGTTTAGAACATGAGGTTTCTAATGAACGAATTTCCAGCGGAATTTCTCGGTTGGATGCCATGCTCGGAGGGGAAGGCTACTATCGAGGCAGCAGTGTTTTAATCACAGGCACCGCCGGAACTGGAAAAACCACTCTCGCCGCCCATTTTGCTCAAGCCGTATGTCAGCGGGGAGAACACTGTCTGTATCTGGCTTTTGAAGAAGCCCCAAACCAGATTATCCGTAACCAACGTTCTGTCGGGGTGGATTTAGAGCCTTTTGTCGAACAAGGATTACTACGATTTAAGGCTGAACGCCCCACAGCTACGGGTTTAGAGTTGCATTTGGTGACATTGTACCGTCTGATTGATGAAGTCAAGCCTAGCGTCGTGATTATTGATCCAATGAGTAATCTGACAATGAGCGGAACATTAACACAAGCGAAAGCTTTTTTATTCCGTTTAATTGACTTTTTCAAGAGTAAACAAATCACGGTTTTATTGACCAATTTAATATCCGGTAGCAATATCATTGAGTATACTGAAATTGGCATTTCATCCTTGATGGATACTTGGTTAGAAGTGCGAATGACAGAAACGAATGGTGAACGGAATCGTCTATTGTATGTATTGAAATCTCGGGGGATGGAACATTCAAATCAAATGCGAGAAATGCTGTTAACAAAGCAGGGGATTAAACTGAGTGATGTGTATTTAGGTCAAGGTCAGGTGTTTACGGGAACGGCTCGCACAATTCAAGAAGCTCAAGAAAAAGCAAATGGATTAGCTCGTCAGCAGGAGTTTGAACGTAAACAGAGACAGCTAGAATGTAAACAAGCGATCGTGCAATCACAAATTGATGCTCTCCAAGCTCAAATCGATACGGAAAAAGAAGAACTAGAGTTGATGATTCAGTCTGAACAACGCTCTCAGGACATCTTGCATCAAAATCGAATAATAATGGCTAAAATGCGTCAAGCTGATGAAAATATTACTTCAGAAAACTAAGCGTTAATCTGTATCAAAGATTGTTGATTTGGTTTGCTTTATCCTTAACCTAATGTCTAACAAAATTTATGGAGAACTTAGTGGAATATTCTGAACAGTTTGAAGCATTAGATCCCAATTCTATTTGGGAATTAAAACTCTATGTCGCTGGACATACAACTCGCTCAATTAGAGCATTTGAAAATCTCACCCAAGTTTGTGAGGAGTATTTAAAGAATCAATATACAATTGAAGTGATTGATTTGTTAAAAAATCCTCACCTGGCTAAACAAGATCAAATTATTGCTTTACCCACTTTAGTTAGAAAACTCCCGACACCTATCAAGAAAGTAATTGGAGATTTGTCTAATCAAGAAAAGATTGTAGTTTGGTTAGAAATCAATAAAGTTTCGACCAATGCTCAATAACTAAAGAGTCGTGAAAGAGATGATTAAGTTATGAAAGAAAAGTCGATTGAAAACTCAACTGAAGTCTTTGAGAAAGTTTTACAAGAAAAAAAAGAAGTACATTACACTTTGCATTTGTATATTGCGGGAACAGCCTTACAGTCTATTGTCGCCCTCAAAAATCTTCAAAAGATTTGTGATGAATATCTAGCGGGACGACACGAACTAGAAGTGATCGATATTTACGAACACCCTGAACGATTACAAGCTGAAAATATTGTTGCTATTCCCACACTGATTAAAGTTTTTCCAGAACCGTCTCAACGGATTATTGGGAATTTTTCAGACAAACAAAAGGTTCTAACTGCATTAGGTTTGATGTGAAGTTAGGTTTTAAATAAGAGAACTTAAAGATGTTCAGAGCGTAATTTTTTAAACACCTGATACATCTGTTTTGCTAATTTTTGGGGATTCCACAAAGCGGCTAAGTTTTCCGGTTTTTTGGAGTCAATTAAATGTTCTCGAATTTGAGTTCTCAAAGCAGTATCCGTTCCTAATTTTATCCCAAGTTCCGTATATTCTTCCCAACTCCAAGCCACACCCACATCCAAGTTAACGGCTTGTAAAAACGCATAACCCATGCGAGAGAGATACTGTTCACCTGCTCTTGTTAAAATCGGTAAATTTGACCACAAGGCTTCTAGATTATGTGTTCCGCCATTGTAAGGATAGGAATCTAATAAAACATCAACAACTTGATAAATGGCTCGGTGTTCTTCTTCGGTTTTCGTTAATCCAATAAACAAAATTCGATTAAAATCAACACCTTGTTCTTCACAGGATTGACGATACATTTCCCGAATTAAAAGATGATCTCCTTGACCTTTTCTAATCATTAAACTCTCAGGTACAGCTTTAAGGATTTTGACTTGCGCTTCGATCATTTCAAAGTTTGTTTTTCGACCGGGAGCAACACATAGATAAACTAATTTATCCGATTCTATTTTAAGCTGTTTTCTAATTAAATTGCGATTAACTTGATGACTTGCTAATCCTGAAATCGCCACTGAAGTTTCGGGTAAGCGAATTAATTGTTCACGATAATATTGTTCTCGTCCGCTCGGATGAGTGTTCCAATCACAGAGAAAATAATGCTTGTCCGTGATATAAGGCGCATCAAAACCGAGCCAAGTCAAACAAACGGGAGCAGGTGAATAATTTAAAATCTGGACATTAGCAGGAACGGTGACTGAATCTAAATCAATTAAAATATCAATTTGATCTTGTAAAATTTCTTGGGCTAATTCTTCAGCTGATGCAAAACCATTCGGATAGGATTTTGGCCAGTAAAACTTCTGAGCGATTTCTTCAAACTTTTGGGTGACTTCATCAGCTTGTAATCGTCCAGTTACATACAGATGAATGTTCGGTGTAATGGCAGATAATTCTCGAATTAAAGCTTCACTGCACCAACCCACAGAATGACGGCGAAAGTGTTTGGAAATAAAACCAATTTTTAAAGCATTCGGTGATGAGTTTGGTGATAAACTTGGTGAATTGTTAACAACTTTTAACGGTTTCAGCACTCGTCTTTGATAATATTCAGCCGCAATCTGTTTATAAAAATGAGTATTTTCGACTAGAGCATCTCGGACATGAGACACAATAAAAATCAAAATTTCATACAACAAATTTACTTCAAACAGAGATAAGCTTTTGATTCGTTCATTGCAAATTTTTTCTAGTTCTACAAGTTTAGTTACGGCTTCTTGATAAGCACCTGATTGAGTATAAGCAAAGATATAAGCAATCGCAGATAAAACCGGAACTTTTTCACCGCATTGTTGACAGTATTGATCAGCCGCTTTTCTCGCTTTTGTCAGATTTGTTGAATGACTAAGAAGATCACATAATTGCTGATGAGCTTCAATATAGTCAGGGTTGAGTTCAATTGATTTTTCTAAATTAGCAATAGCAACTTGGGGTTGATCTTGCTTTTGAATATGGGCTAAACGACAGTATATTTCTGCCCAGTCTTGCTTGATCTCGATTGCTTTTTCATAGTTTTCAATCGCTTGTTTGACTTGACCCATATTCGCATAAATATTTCCTAAACTCGCATAAGCTTCTGGAATATCAGGCTTAATTTTGAGCAAGTTTTGATAACAGTTAATCGCTTCTTGATGGTGATTGAGTTTCACTAAAGCAAAGCCCAGGTTGAGATATAAATCTGGATTTTGAGGATTGAGTTTAATTCCAGCTTGAAAGGTTTTGATTGCAGCTTCATATTGTTTTTGTTCAGAATAGAGACACCCTAAATTCAAATAGGCTTCAACTTCACTGGGTTGAATTTCTAGGGCTTTTTGATAGGAGGAAATAGCTTCTGTAAATTGTTTCTGATGCGTGAGAAGATTTCCGAGTTCAATGTGTAGTTTTGCACCGCTCAAGTTTGGCTGAATTTCTAAGGCTGTTTTCCAACTTTTAATCGTTTCTTCAAATCTTCCTAATCGTTGAAAAATCTTTCCTAAATTCCAATGGACAACGGCAAAATTAGGTTGTTGTTTTAAGGCTTGTTGATAATCAGCAATTGCCTTGTCTATTTGATTGAGTTTAGCATACATTGTTCCCCGACTTCCATAGATTTCGGCAAGGTTTGGCTGAAGTTCTAATGCTTGAGAATAGGCGCGAATTGCTGCTTCGAGTTTTCCTTGAAAGTGAAGTGCATTTCCCAGGATAACGTAGGCGTGATAAAATTTAGGTTGTATTTTTAAGGCTTGCTGACAAATTGCGATCGCTTGTTCAAATTTACCTTGATCAACACAGAATTTAGCCTGGGTTTGATAGGCTTTAAGTTCATTATATTTTGTTTCTAACGGACTAAAATTTTTTGAATTTTCAACAAAAATTGCATCAGTTTGAGAATAATTTATTGGAGAGTGCTGTTCAGTTTCTATTGCTTCTGTTAGCGGACTCAGTAAATCAACTCCGCCTTCTTCAAATCCTTCACTAGAGTCAGAAACCAAGCTTAAATCTGTGAGATTATTGGCTTGAGTTAATTGACGGAGTGCGACAATCGCTTCTGAACAATCAGATTGTAATCTGAGAATCGTTTGATAATAAGATATCGCTTGTATCGTTTCACCTTTAACGACTAAAACAGAAGCAAGCTTTAAGTAAAATTTAACTTGATTGGGTTGCAGTTCAATGGCTTTTTGATAACAAGAAATCGCTTGTTCAAGTTGGTCAGTTTGAGAAAAAGCATTACCGAGCATCCAATAAATGACAGCAGAATTAGAGTCTAAATTAATAGCTTTTTGATAACACTGAATCGCTTCAAAAAAACGGTGTAAATGATAATACATACTGCCCAAATTAGCTTGGGCTTCTGTGAATTCGGGTTGTACATCTAACGCTTGTGTATAAGCCCAGATTGCAAGTTCTATCTGATTTTGTTGTTGTAAAACATTTCCCAAGCTGAGATAAGCGATCGCAAAATCTGGCTTGAGATTAACGGCTGTTTGAATCGCTTTTATCCCTGCTTCTAGCTGTCCATTCATAACCAAAACTTCTGCAAGTTTTTGATAAATTTCTGCTTGGTGTGGGGCCATTTGTAGGGCTTGTTGATAAGATCCGATCGCCGATCCCCATTTCCCTGCTTCTTGAAACTTAATTCCGGTTTTAAAATAAGTCTCAACTGATTCAAATTTCATAATAAACTCCTTGATTTAACCGTTGTCTATTTAAAATTAAAATTTGATTTGCTCTGTTTTAATGATTATGGTACTATACCTCTAAGCTTATCAAAATATTGTATTCACGTGTGATCGGCTTGCTATTGATTTGGCGATCTTCTCACCGAACAGTTTCAATCAGCCGAGTGAAGCCAATTCTTAGATGATTTGTAAATTGGATACTATCATGTTTATAATTTACCTTCAAACTAACAATTTAAACCAATCTACTATTCTAGAATGCCCTTAACGCGCTACAGTAAATAGGGGGTAATTAAAAATTTAATTGCCGATTGTCCAAAAATCATCCTAAATTGAGGAGTCTTCAACATGAGCGAACAAGATCCCGTTAAATTAATGAAACAGCAAGTCGGAAAAGCCGCAGCCGATCGCGTCAAGTCCGGTTCAATTGTGGGTTTGGGTACGGGTTCAACCACAGCCTACACCCTTCAGTATTTAGGAGAACGTCTTCAAAGTGGAGAACTCAAAGATATTAAGGGCGTTCCCACCTCATTTCAATCCTCTGTACTCGCTAAACAATATGGTATTCCCCTCGTAACATTAGATGAAATTGATCACATGGATATTGCCATTGATGGCGCCGATGAAGTTGATCCCAATAAGAATCTAATTAAAGGTGGAGGTGCCGCACATACTCGTGAAAAAATTGTTGATAGTTTAGCCGATCAATTGATCGTCGTTGTTGATAGTTCTAAACTCGTTGATAAACTTGGATCAACCTTTTTACTCCCCGTAGAAGTAATCCCTTTAGCGATTACTCCAGTGATGAACAAAATCGAAAAATTAGGCGGAAAACCAACCCTTCGCATGGGTGTTAAAAAAGCAGGGCCAGTGATTACCGATCAAGGAAATATGGTGATTGATGTCAAATTTGACTCCATTGATAACCCCGCAGAATTAGAAAAAACCCTTAATAATATTCCCGGTGTTTTAGAAAATGGTTTATTTGTGGGTGTTGCTGACGTGATCTTGGTCGGAGAAATCAAAGACGGAAAACCCTTAATCCGCGAAATTTCTTAAGTTTTCTCACCCCTTCGGAGGCGTTCAGGCAGAACGTCTCTATTTTGATTAAAATAGAATAGATAAACCGGGAAGTTGTAGTTGTTAGTCCTCTCATCAATATGATGTATTATAGACGATTTGGACGTACAGAATTGCCCATGCCTGTATTCTCTTGTGGAGGAATGCGGTATCAGCATAAATGGCAAGATATTCCAGCCCATAAAATTCCAATCGAGAATCAAAAAAATCTAGAAGCGACCATTCGCCGTTCTTTTGAATGTGGGATTAATCACATAGAAACAGCCCGAGGATATGGGACTTCAGAAATGCAGCTTGGGCAAGTTTTACCGAAATTTCCCCGTGAACAATTGATCATTCAAACTAAAGTTTCTCCCTCTAAAGATCCTAAAGAATTTCGCCGTAAATTTCACCAGTCTTTAGCTTTTTTGCAATTGGATTATGTTGATTTATTGGGGATTCATGGTATCAATAATCCAGAAACATTCGACTGGGCTATTAGACCCGGTGGTTGTCTTGATGAAGCCCGAAAATTTCAAGATCAAGGCAAAGTAAGGTTTATTGGTTTCTCAACTCACGGCCCAACGGATGTGATTACAAAAACCATAGAAACCGATCAATTTGATTACGTGAATCTGCATTGGTATTATATCAATCAGTTAAATTGGCCGGCAATTGAAGCCGCAACTCGCCATGATATGGGGGTATTTATTATTAGTCCCTCAGACAAAGGGGGAAGACTTTATGATCCCCCTAAAAAATTAGTTGAACTGTGTTCTCCCCTCAGTCCAATAGTATTTAATGACTTATTTTGTTTAAGTCATCCAGAAGTACATACTTTGAGTTTAGGGGCTTCTAAACCCAGTGATTTTGATGAACATTTAAAAACTATTGAACTTTACTATCGTTATGATGAAATCTTACCCCCAATTTTAGAACGTTTAGAACAAGAGGCAATCTCATCATTAGGAAAAGATTGGTTTACCACCTGGCAAATTGGCTTACCCAATCCTGAAAAGACACCCAACAATATTAACATTCCGGTGATTTTATGGTTGCGAAATTTAGCAATTGCCTATGATCTGGTGGAGTATGGAAAAATGCGGTATAATCTATTAGGAAATGGGGGTCATTGGTTTCCGGGACAAAAAGCCGATAATCTTGAACAAATTGACCTGAGTGAATGTTTAGCCAATAGTCCCAATGCTGACAAAATTCCGACTTTTTTAGCAGAAGCCGATCAGATGTTAGGAGGAGGAGAAGTTAAGCGGTTATCTCAAAGTTAAACTTGTATTTAAGCTGTTGTCCAGTTTAAATACATAGCAGTTGACTTCAACACTATCGGATAATCTAAATAGAAAAAAGGTAATCGCTGCCTTGTTTGTTCAGGTGTTCGACAGCAAAACCAGAGGTTAACTTTCTCATCGACAAACCTAACCCGCCAAAATTAGAAAGAACAGGGTTAAGCGAATTATTGCAGCTTTCAACATTGCATTAGGGGAGATGAAGAAAGTCCCCCAGAAATACCCCCATTATTGGGGGTCACGGGGGCGGGGAATTTAGGGGGATAAAATCAGAAGGATACAATTGAGGGAAAAGTTAATTAATCCTCAAATTGCAACAAATTCCCCAGTTGACTCTCATCAAACACCTTTTTCGGACGCATAATTAAAATCAATTGTCCGAACAACGATAATTCTGGATATTCTTCAAACCACTGTAATTCTAGTTGGTTATTCTGTTCGATCAAAAAATAACGATCTGCTTCCCAATTCCGTTGTGAACGATCAATCACCACTAAAACCGGTTCAATTTTTCCCGGTAAAGGACTCGGTAAAGTGTCGCTTTTACCAATAATCACAACCGGATCTTCTGCCTTTGTAATCACCTGCCAACCCGGAAGCGGTATCCACACCCCCGAACCCGAAAATTTAACCATCCGAAACGGTTCAGATTCATCCGTAATTGGCACCGCTTTTAAATCCTCTACAGTTAGGGGAAATTCACCAACAACAGGAAGAATACGGGGTAAATCTTCATCCGATTCTAAGCGATAAACAGGTAAACGAGGGGCGGGGCGACTTGAAACAACTGAAAAATCTGTTAATAGTTTTTCAATTTGTTCTCGGGCTTGCGAAGAATGGGCAAACCTTAGCCCTTTGGCAATTAACCGTGATCGTTGTTGGAGATCGCTATGTTGTCGGGCGGCTTTCCAACATTGGTAAGCGATCGCATCCCCCGGATGTCGGGTAAACCCCTCTGGTAAATTGCTAACCCGAGAGAGATCTTTGATCGCCTTAGTCAGATCCTTGGCTTCGTCAGCATCAATCTTTTGAGATAAACTAAACTCAGCCGCCTCTAGACGTTGGGGTTGGGTGAGTATGCGAAACTCATAGAGAATATCACTTCCTTTTTGCTGAAAATGCGATCGCACCCCTTCAGAGGCGCCACCTGTGACCAAAGAGGTGTAAACTTGAGAAGCGACAATCACCAGATTTTGCTGAATCGGTTCAAATCCGGTTTCTTCAAACAATTTTTGGGAGTTGTAGCCCGATTTTTGTAGTGTCGCACAGGCTTGTCCCCAGTCTACCCAAGTTCCTTCTTTACGACGGAGTAATTGTACCAATTCTTCTACATTCCCGATCTCGTTAGAGGGTTGGGAGTTGGGGTTCGGGTTGTCTTGCGGTGTTCCAGTCATAACGTTCAAAATCCAGTTTGAGTTTACCCTACACTCTAATTTGTGATTCAATATTTAAGTGAAAGGTAACGGAGTGATTGAAGTTGAGTTAAAATCCGGTCAGATTACTCATACTTTATTTAGTTTACCGGAAAAGGGAAACTTCAGCCAATCGGAAATGCTTTAATTTTTTGAAGTTTTCTCCGTCGGAAATTCTGACTCCTGTACTGAATGTTTTTTGGGCTTTTCGTCGAAAAACTGTTCGACTCAACCTCTTGATTATTTTATGGCGCTAATGAATTCTAAAGTCTTAATCAAAGAAATCTATAAAAAAGTTCCGATGTACCGTTTATTTAATCGTTTATGGGTTCATCCCCATCAGATTAAAGGATATGGAGTCGCCGATATTGAATGTGATTATCCACAATGGGGGCCAGGGGAAGATTATCAACAGTGGTTTGATGAAAAAATGGACACCTTTCAAGTGCAAACTTTCTCACCTGAAAATACTCAAAATCCACAAAATTCTATTGAGTTGGTGAGAGTTTTGATTTTACTTTGTGATCCCGTCGTTGAAATGAATTTTTTACGATATGTTGATCCGGCTTTAGATTCAACCGATCAATTTTTTGTACCGATGCGGGTAGCAACTGAATCTTCATTAAAAGCGTTAGAACCCTCCGAAGGAATAGAACTTCATGTTGTTGCGGAAAAAACAAACACCGGAATTCTTTATCCTGATGAAATTTTAGCGGAAATTAACGAGACGCAGTGGACAATGACTTGGGAATAATTTCTGATCTAAAATGAGGAAATTGGCTAAAGTCTAACGATCAACCTACCAACACCAAGTTTCAAAAATAATATTATGGTAAACTTACTCCTAGAGCAACTATTAGGACAGGCAACTCAAAAAGTCGATGCGGCTGAGGTTTATTTTCTCTCCTCTGAAGATACACCGATTGAGTTTGAAAATAATCGCCTCAAATCCCTACAAACCAAAGCAAAACAAGGCGTCGCTTTACGAGTGATTCATAATGGTAAATTAGGATTTGCTAGTTCAACTGATTTAACCCGACTCGATGATCTGATCGATGCAGCCATTCAAACCGCAGAAATTGGTGATCCGGTAGAATTTGAATTTGCAGCAAATTATCATCATTCTCGCCCCAAAACATCCTACACTCCCCCCACAACTCAAGAACTTGTAGAATTGGGTCACTCGTTAATCGATAAAATTCATCACTACAATTCAGAAATTCTGGTCAATGTTGACTTTCATGTTCGCACTCAAGTTGTACAAATTGCCACCAGCCAAGATGTTTTTGCCGAACAATCTAGTCAAATTTTAAGCGGAAGTTTGGGCGGAAATCTGGTTCGCGGTGAAGATTTTCTCGAAATTTACACCTATGATATTGCCCGAGATCGGTTAATTGAAAGCGATCGCCTAGTCGAAGATTTGATTCAAAAATACCGTCTCGCCGAACAAAAAGCAACTATTTCTAGTGGTTCTTTTCCGGTATTATTTACTCCCAGGGCGGTGGCGATGGTGTTAGGGCGTTTATTCAAAACAGTATTATCCGGTCAAACGGTGGTGCAGAAATCTTCGCCCCTCAGTGATAAACTGGGTCAAACCCTATTTGATCCTCGCTTTAGTTTATCAGAAGATCCTCAGTTTGGGCCGGGGGCTTGTGACTTTGATGACGAAGGAACTCCGACAACTTCTAAAACTTTAATTGACAACGGCACCGTTCAAGGGTTTTACTGGGATAGAAAGTGGGCAGTTCGTGGTCAAGTTCAACCCACAGGAAATGGTTTTCGCGGTGGATTATCCCGTCCGGGGCCTTCTTTAGTGAATGTTTGTATCGCCCCAGGAAGCACTTCTACAGACGATTTAATTGCCAGTATGGACGAAGGATTAATTATCGATCAAGTGTTGGGGGCGGGTCAGTCTAACCAACTCGCGGGAGAATTTTCAGTGAATTTGGATTTGGGTTATAAAGTCGAAAACGGTAAAATTGTCGGCCGGTTAAAGAATACAATGGTAGCAGGTAATATTTTTGAAGCGTTTAAACAGTTAGGAGATTTAAGCGATCGCCCGGAATGGTTAGGGGGAAGTTCTTATGTTCCCAGTATGTTGTTTAATCAGTTGGGAGTCGCCGCCCGGAAATAAATTGGGTATTAAAACCGTTCAAAGATTGCCATAAACTGTCTAAGTTGAGAGTTAATTAAGAGTTTAATTATGAAAACGATCCGAACGCTATTCATCGTTTTTCTAACCTGTTTGTTATTAACCGGGTGTGTTCAATACGATGTTGGGATAGAATTTGATAGCCAAACTCACGGAACCATTCAGCAAACAATCCAGCTATCAGAACGGTTAACAGGTTTTAGTCGGGATGCTGTTAATGAGTGGGTACGCAGTCTGAAACGACGGGTTAGAGGGGTTCAGGGACGAACACAGCGAGTCTCAGATCGAGAAATTTTAGTGACAATTCCGTTTAATAATGGGGCGGATTTAGAAGAAAAGTTTGAACAGTTTTTTAATCCGATTAATCCAGATCAAAAGAGAAAGTTCAAAGATCAACTTGAAGATAATTTACCTCAATTTTCATCGAACTTAGATCTAACGCAAAATAATTTTATCTTTGTTTTGCGAAATCATTTAAGTTTAGAATTAGATTTGCGATCACTAGCCTTACTGACAACCCAAAAACAGGTTTTAATGGGTTCGGGAGAATTGCTAGAATTACAGTTTAGTTTAAATACCCCTTGGGGTGCGAAACTCATAGAACCTGATGGCATAAACCCAGACTCCCCTAAACCCCTAGCTGTAACTTCTAAACAAAATGGTAAACTGGTTTGGACACTAAAACCCGGTGAAGTTAATCAATTAGAAGCCCTGTTTTGGATACCCAGTCCAGTCGGAATTGGGGCGGTTGTCATTGTTTTATTGACCTATTTCGGTTATACTCTCAAATATACGCTGTTACCTAAAATGAGGATTCGCCAAAAAACAGCCCAAGCAGAAGTTTAACCCGAGTCGCAAAACTACACCGTAAAAAATCTGTAGGGACGCAAGGCTTGCATCCGAAAAGCGTCTAAATTCCGAAAAATTAAGAAATATAAAATATCAAAAAAAGATTAAACCCTTTTTAACGATTCTCCGTTAGATTGTAGAATATATAGCAAAAACCAGCTTATATTTACAATGGCCCATGATCAAAACCTTATTCCCCCTCAATCTTTGATTGTTTCTTGTCAGGCGCCGGTTGACTCTCCCTTACATGATCCGATGATTATTGCAGCGATGTCAAAAGCGGCGATTAATCAAGGCGCCGTCGGAGTTCGAGTTGATACACCAGATCAGATCAAAGCCGTGCGAAAATGGATAACACAGCCGATTATTGGACTGTGGAAACAACAAATTCCCGGTTTTGAAGTTTATATCACCCCTCGGTTTGCAGATGCCATGGCGATCGCTGAGGCGGGGGCTGATATTATTGCTATAGATGCGACCTTACGAAATCGTCCCAACGGAGAAACAATAAACACCCTGATTCCTCAAATTCAGCAAGAATTAGGTAAACAGGTTATGGCAGATGTAGACACACTAGAAGTCGCTATAGCAGCCGTTAAAGCGGGTGCAGATTTTGTCGGGACAACACTTTATGGTTATACAAAAGACACAGAAAATTATACTCCTCCCGGCTTTGAATTGCTAGAAAAGATGGTCAAAAAACTAGAAGTTCCGGTGATTTGTGAAGGCGGAATTTCTTCACCTCAACACGCCCAAAAAGCGATTGAATTAGGGGCTTATGCCGTTGTTGTCGGAACTGCAATTACAGGAATAGATATTCAAGTAAAAAATTATCAAACGGCTTTAATGGAGGTGAAAACATTCGGATCATAAATAGAGAAATATCAGATTAAAAATACAACATTTTTTGAGGAACTTCCAAGCAAAATTAAACGTCTTTAGCAATAGGGAATCACTCCAGAAAAAATAAAAAGGGTAGATGAATTAAAACGATCTAAATATCCGCTTTAATTCCCCTCTCATCCGATTGATAATCTAGAACCCCTTGTCTTGCCTATCTACTTTCAGAACAGCATCGCTAAACATCAGAACAATAGTTCTATAGCTTCATTCAAATCCCAAATCAAGGGTGAGAAAATTGGTTGATCTTTATCTGTATTGACTCCCACCAGTTTAACGTATTTAAAATTGGGAATTCCTTTAAGAATTTTACTGAAAAGATACCGATACTCCTTGCTTTTTACGGGATCACCTTCTAGATCATTGATCATCTTATCCGGATTTTGACCTCCCTTCATCGGGAATAAGAAATAATACACTAATGTAATTCCTATGACTAGCGAAACCTTATTTGACTATCAACCCAAATATGTAACCACTGCCCCAGAGGTACATCATTCAACCGTTAGACGTTCTCGTTTCCACAAAGGGATTATTCTACTATTAGTCATTAGTGGTTTAATGAGTGTCTATGCAATTCAACTGGCGAAACTTCAAATTATTCAAGGAGAATATAATCGACTTTGGGCAGAAACTAATCGTCTACGTCTGGCACCCGTTCCCGCTAAACGGGGTGAAATTGTTGACCGCAAAGGAGAAGTTCTTGCTACCAGTCGTTTATCCCGTTCCGTTTATTTGTGGCCCCAAGAACAATCTCCCGAACAATGGCAAAAAACCACCAAACAGTTAAGCGGAATTCTCAAAATTTCCGAAACCAAAATTATAGAACAACTCGAAAAAGCCGGATATCGTTCTCGGCTTCCCGTGCGAATTTATCAAGATATTAATCCTTCAATGTTCGTCGCCCTAGCAGAAGAAATGGGCAAATCAAGAGGGATTGAAATTCGGGGAGAATCCAGACGCTATTATCCCCATAACACCCTAGCCTCCCATCTTTTAGGATATATTGGAGAAGCCACCCTTGAAGAATTGGAGGCAAATCCCGATTATCCAATGGGAATGATTGTCGGAAAAACAGGCATAGAAAATAAAGCTAATTCTGAGTTAGAAGGGGTTTGGGGAAATCGTTTAGTCGAAGTCGATGCCAAAGGAAATGAAATTCAAGAATTAGGCTTACAATCACCCGTTTCAGGAAAGCCAGTTGAATTGACTCTCGACTATAAATTACAGAAAATAGCCGAGGAAAAATTAGGCGACCGACGGGGGGCAGCCGTGGCAATTGATGTCAGAACTGGGGCGATTTTAGTTATGGCAAACAGTCCCAGTTTTAACCCCAATTTCTTTACTCGTCAGTTAACAGCAAAAGAATGGAACCGACTACAAGGGGCAGAAAATCCACTTCTCAATCGCGCCATGCAAGGGTATCCGCCCGGAAGTACCTTTAAAGTTGTCACCGCCACGGCCGGGATAGAGTCGGGTAAGTTTAAACCCAATTCTAAATTGATGACTTCGGCATCTATTACGGTGGGGAATACTTCTTTCCACGAATACAATGATGCGGGTTATGGAGTGATTGGATTTCAAAAGGCATTAACCGTTAGTAGTAACACCTTTTTCTATCAAGTGGGGATGAAAGCAGGCCCCGAACAAATTTCTAAATGGGGTCGAGAATTGGGGATTGGCGGTTCAATTAATTTGGATATTTTAGGACTTGATAGTGGAAATCACGGTCAAATTCCCACCCCTGCTGAAAAGGAAAAAAACTATGGTGAACCCTGGTATGTTGGGGATACGGTTTCGATGTCTATTGGTCAAGGGTTAGTGTTAGTAACTCCCTTAGAATTGGCAGTGATGACTTCTACAGTTGCCAACGGGGGATGGCGAGTTCAACCTCATTTATTGGCTTCTCAAACGAATACACCGGAAACTGAACGAGTGAAAACCTCGATTTCTCCGGCTACATTAAATGTGATTCGTCAGGGGTTAATTTCTGTGGTTAAAGAAGGAACCGGACGCCGTTTAAATGACGGTTCTATTCCTTTGACTGGCGGGAAAACAGGGACGGTAGAAATCCCCGGAAAACCGGATAATTCTATGTATATTGCGTTTGGGCCAGCAGATAAACCGGAAATTGCGATCGCCGTTGCCGTCGAAGCGGGGGGTTATGGTTCAGTGTCAGCCGCACCCATTGCCCACGAGATTTTTAAAGCCTATTTCGGGCCGCCCAAACCCAAACCCGCAGCCCAGAAAAAATAGAAAAAATAAACGTTATTCAACGAGAATACCTAGAAATAGTTTCTGAAGCCCGGATAACAAATGCTCAACTTAACTGTTGGGCTTTTTCCCATTTTATAGATCGTAATTCTGACAAGTTAATAGCAATTTTTCACGCACCCGTTGACGGATATTTTCTGGAGAAATAATCTGACAATCTTCCCAATACGGTGCAATTTCTCGAAGAAACCAAAAACTGCTAAAAATATTTCTAACCACTTTTCTTGTTGAGGGTTGACCTTCAATTTCACTGACAAAAGTATCATCCAGTTTACGTTGGTAACTAAACGCCAATCCTCGATAGACTTGAAACTCAACAGCTAACCGTTCTAAGTCAGGTATCCAAACTTTATCGATAGAAATGACTGCTGCATCTTGAATCCGATCTAATCGTAATGACCAATTATGCCGCAGTTCTTCAACATCCCGATTTCCCTCGGATTCTGAGCAACGACAGACTAAATATTCGCGTTTTTCAATTGGCATAATCTGGGCGTGTAAAACCGTATAATTCCACTGGCGTTCTGCTGCATCCCGATAGGATAACTGAAAAGGTTGCTGACGGTGAATCAGATTATCTATCTTTTGCCGCCAAGCGGGTTGAGGGTTATTCAGGAAGCGTTCAATTTCTGTCCGAAACGGAATCGTCAGTTCACTGCGATCGCGTAATAACTCCCCAATTGCAACTGCTTCTTCCATTTTTCCGGCATCAATTAATGCTAACCTGGCAGTATCTAAAGCTTTAATCCGTTCGGCTGACCAATTATTATTCGGGGTAATTAGCAGTTTATGGCGGGCGATCGCTTTCAACAGTTTAGAGATATTGGGACGTTCTCCCCAAGTCATCCCATGTTCCAAGGCTAACTGTTCTAATTCAGCCTTCTCTGCTTCTGAAACTGACAACGTGATTGATTGACCTTTACGACTCATATTTGTCCGTGTACTTTTTCTGTATATTGCTTGACTCTCTTTTATTGTGAGGGATATCATAGGCAATATCAACAACTTACGGACACAACTTATGGATAAGTCCGATTACAAAATTATACTCAAACCCGTTTATTCATGTCCGGCGGACGAGACTCCTGAGAATGTCAAGCTTCCCCCAGGTTGGTCTTTAACGTGGCATCAAGTCGAAACTCTCAAAGCAATCCGCGATCGCAATATTGATGTGATTGTGAATACTGCCTTGACCGGAGATGGTAAGAGTTTAGCGGCTTATTTAGAAACACTTTCAACCAATTTTTATGCGATTGGTTTGTATCCTACAAATGAACTATCTCGCGATCAAGAGATACAAATTCAAGGATATATTGAACAATTTCAACCCGAATATGAACCTCGTATTAACCGTTTAAGTAGTGCAGAATTAGAAATTTATGCGGAGAATGAAAACCTGAAAAAATCGGCGGCGATCGCCACCCGTTCAGGTCAATCAGAAATCCTGCTGACCAACCCAGATTTATTTCACTACTTGCATCAGGGTTCGTACCTTATGCCCAAAGACAGCCCCGATAAACTCTGGGGAAAAATAGATAAAGATTTTGATGTCTTTATATTTGATGAATTTCAGGTTTTATCCGCACCTCAAATAGCAAGTGTAATTAACACAATGCTATTAATTAAAAACACCAACCGCAACAAAAAGTTTGTTTTTCTCTCCGCAACTCCAGAATCTCAATTAACTGAAAAATTAATTCTCGCCGGATTTCGGATTAAACAAATTAACCCTTTAGAAAAACAAAAATATCAATTTCCCGATTCAATTGAGGAGTCCAAACAGTTAGAATCTCAAGGATGGCGTCAGATTTTGCGAGAAACTGAACTTAACTTTATTTCCCTAGAATCAACCGCAGGCGCGTCAGAAACTTGGTTAAAAGAAAATAGCGATCGCATTCTCAATCAATTTTTACAGCATCCTGGTAGTAAAGGTGCAATTATTCTCAATTCCATTGCTGCGGTAAAACGGTTAGTTCCCTTTTTCCGTGAATTATTTGAAGCTAAAGGGTTAACTGTTGGGGAAAATACCGGGTTATCTGGAAAAGCCGAAAAAATGCAATCGCTTTCGGCAGATTTAGTATTGGGAACCAGTACAATTGATGTGGGAGTAGACTTTAAAATTAACTTTCTAATTTTTGAATCAGCCGATGCGGGAAACTTCATTCAACGCTTGGGAAGACTAGGACGACATAGCGGTTATCAACGCAAGGTCGAGGAGATTAAATTTAACCAATTTACGGCTTATGCTTTAATCCCGAATTTCCTCGTTGAACGATTATTTTTAGGGGATGAATCTCCCCTAGAACCCAATCAAATTTATGACCGATGTTTTTTCTATAACCAAATTCGAGAAAAGTATCGCCAAATTAACGACTTTCGAGGATATTATCAAAAATGGGGTGCAGTTCAATCGGTGATGTTGTGTTGGAAATTGGGTCATAAAACCATTAAACAGCAATATCAAGGCAGTCAAGAACAATTTAAGCAGGATTGTCAGCAAGTTTTTCAAACCAGTTTGAGGGGAGTTGCAGGAAAAATGAAAGCTTGGGGGGAAGAGTGGCGAGAGAATTTTAATCGCACAACCGGGAATCCAATTGTTGATGAAGCGGCAAGCTTTCGGGGTTCGAGTGCCTTGCAATGTGGGTTATATGATTTAACAGAATCCAATGAAATAGATCGGTTTAAAACCTACGATTTACCCGGAATTTTAAGCAATCTTGAGATTGAAACGATGACAGAAGTTGCGTTTAAAAGATTACGTCAAGAAGTCGTTAACCGGACTCAAATACCAATCCCAAAAGGTAGATTTGAATATTGTTTAGGGTTTATGAAATTGTTGCGTTATCGCGAAGAACGGTTGAACTGGAAATTTACTTATTCAGGTGATTTACAGACGGTTGCAGATTCTTGGGATGTTCAGATATTGAAGGGGATTCAAGTTTGGCAACCCGAAAATTATTGGATTAGTGAAATTAACAAGCGGTTGCAACGAAAGGTATTGGTTTGCTACGTGTTGCGGTTTCCCGTTGCTGAGGTACGGATGCGGTTGCGTCTACCAATGCACTTTCAAATTTATCCGATTAGCGATCGCAACAGTATTCATGGTAGCGCACCCTACGCGATCGCTTTTGGACAGTCGGCTTTATTAATCGATACGTTAGCTGATTGGCTGAAAAGCCAGGGGGGTGAGATATGGATGGCTTAGGGTTTCAATCCCTCATAGGGATTAGATCCACCGTTATCAGCAATCATTGGAAAGGTATGTAGGAGACATTCATAGAGTATGTCATGTTTCAATCCCTATAAGGGATTAAGCATAAATGCTCACCCAGACAGGATCTAGGAGAACAACCTTTCCGATTGGTTTAATTATAGCAGAGTAGAACCTAGATAGTTTATGTTGGTTATGACATACTCAATAAGCATTTCGCTTATAATGAAGTATGTCTCTCTGCGAACCCTGCCAATGTATACCCAGAACCTCGACCTCTTCCTACTGCGTCAGACTTTAGAGCAACTGTGCCACATTGTTGAACTTGAAATCCAGCGCCAGCATAACCTTACTCAAGATAGTCAGCTTTTTGAGCATCAAAATAAATTATCAGAACATGATCATCGACTTAGCAGATTAGAGAAGCACATTCAACAATTGTCTAATTCATTTCAAGATCTACATAACCAGATTCAAGAAGATGAGGAATCAATTGATTTTGTTATCTCTAAAGTTCGAGAGTTAGATCATATAGCTGGTGAAAATGAAGATTTGAGAAGTGAGTTATCGTTTTTTTCTCCAGATTATGAAGATGAGTGACTTGGGAAATATGAGAGATTACAAAATCTATCAAGAATTCACAACCTATTTAGACTCATTAGAGGTGAATAATGGCTAAGAAACGTCAAAAATCAGAACCCGAAGGAAAACAACTCTCTCTGTTTGATCAACCGGAAGTTATCAATACAGAAACCGATGAGGATGATAGCTGGTTAGAAGATGAAGAATTTGGTCTAAACTTTGAACCCTACGATCCGTTCTTTGAACCAGAAACTTCTGAACTTTTAACCTTAAAGTTACTGCGAGAAGCGATTCAGTCTCAAAATCCTGATGATGCAGTGATGGCAGATTTTGCGGAGTATGTTCTCCCAAATTTACTCAGAGTTGCGATTGGAGTAACAGCAAAAGGCGGTAAGTTCTTTGATGAATTGGATGAAAAACGAGAAGCCGAAGGAAAAACCAAAGTTCGCCGAGATAATGCAGGCGATCAATCCTTAAATACTCATCTACTGAATGGTTTATTTCCCGCTAATTTAATCGAACAACGCTTAGAAAAACTGAATACAACCGTTAAACGAGTTGTCGGAGAAAAAGAGAGGCGGTTAGTCATTGCTGGATTTATTCTCCATGACTTTGAAAAATTCCCCGATGCACCAGAAAACTGCCGTCAACTTCCAATAGAAGAACATCGCCAGATTATCACTGATAAAATTAAACAACTGGGGTTAGATTATTTTATCAATCCAGATGATTCAAATGCTTATCAAGACTATATTGATGATTTACTTTGCGTGGCGTATAATGCACAAAGACGTTGGGATACGAACTGGAATTTTTCGGTATTTGGATTAAATCCTCAACTTCGCGATCATCGCACACTGGTTTGTTTATCAGATTTAACTTGTTTAGCAGATTCTCTCGCCTCAATTATTAAACATCCTCAAGATGCTGAAAATACTCGACTAAAAGAGTTAATTCATAGCCTCAGTGATGGTCAACTTCAGTTTACTTATCACAGTATTGCTGAAAATAGAGGCGTACTGACTAACATCGTTAATAACGCTTTAATGGAGGCGCATACAGCATTAAATACAGAGGATAAAACTTATTATCAACCCTTACTTTACTTACCCACAGGTGTTATCTATCTCACGCAAAAAAACTCTCCTAAAATCTCAGCTTCAGACATTCCTCAGCGAGTGATTGATAAAATAAAAAGTTTCTGTTCTCGGCGATTAATTGATAGTCAAATGGGATTTGGTCGAGATGGTAAAGGAATGAAATATGCCGACTATTATGAACAGTTTTTTGATATTGCTGACTTAATGAAGGTCGCATTAAAAGCAACATTACGCATTTTGACCCCGAAAAAAAGTTCTGTTGCTAAAAGTCGCAGTGATAATTTAGTTAAATTTCAACGACAGAATGTTCTATCTTCCGATTATAATTTTATCTTTGAAGATGATATTCGGATCGATCAGATAGCAGAATTTGGAGATGTAATTACTCGAAAAATTTGGGGAGAACAAGTTAATAAAATTGAAAAAGAAAGAAAACAGAACAAAAAACTACCAGAATTACCCCATCTTGACTTAATTCACGAAGTCGCTAAATTCTGGAAGTTAGAACAATATTCCCCTCAAATTCGAGAGATTCAAAAGATAAATGAAAGTCTCAAAGCAAACAAACTCAAAGGTAATACAGGTGGAGTTCCCTATGAATGGTATTTTCTTGCAGCTAAATATATTCAGGATAAAGGAATTGAAGATGTTCGAGAACACTGTGAACAGGTCATTGATTACATTAATAAATTAATTGAACCGATTGTAAAACAGTACACTTTACCCGATGGTTGGGACGACTTGCGAGAGTGGGTGAGGCGAGTCGTAATGTTACCCGGAAAACCCACAACGGATTCATTATCAGCCGATATATTTCTAAAGGAGTTAAACCACTATCAACTAGCCAAAAAATCAGGACGAGGACGACAATTAATTTGTTCAATTTCTCACTCCCCTTATAGCGTTACTGAACAAATGGAGTCAGCCGTTTTATTTACGCCGCAAGTGTATACAAATAAACAAATGTTGGGAGGTTCTAATGCCAAACGTAATATTTCGAGTATTGCAGGAACAGAAATGATGTTGAGACAAATTTTAATGAATCAAACTCAAGCAGTCGGTAAGCGGTTTGAGGATGGAAAATACCGTTATCTGTATTTTTATCCGACCTATTACTTTACGCCAGAGACGAACAAATTTCTACAACAAGCTTATCAAAATATTGCACAAACCCGATTTGACACTAGCATTCGCAATCACTTTATTAGTAAAGACTTGAAAGCCAATTTTGAACGCAGCCGTTATCAAAGTGTTGATACTTTTTTAATCGATGAAGCATTACAATATAAAAAGGAGTTGCCAGAAACCGACTCAAACCACAAAAAAGATCGCACTTTTAAGTTATCTTATCCAGAAGATCAACCGCTAACATTTTACTTCATGGCACTGCCACCGGGACGAGATCCAACAGATACCGAATCTTGGGTAATGCCGACTTGGTTAGCGTTTGCATTTCCGATGATTTTAGATGTGAAAACAGTTGTTTCAGAGTCACCCATTCCCCCTTTTAATGATGGCGCTGAATTTGAAGAAAGTGTATTCTTAGATAGCGCGCCGCAAGCATTTAGAGTGCTAACAAAACGGGATAGATTTCGGTTAGACTATATTTTAGAAGGATGGGAAGAAGCCGGGAAAAAATATTCCTCTCCTCTAAATGTTTTAACCGCAGCCTATGCCATTCATCTTGATGTTAATGCTAAACAAGGAAAATCCGGCTATGATGCCAACTGGGGAAAATTATCCGAACTTGCTAATGATTTTGAAACCAGTCCTTTGTCTGTTTTTGCCTATCTCAATCAATGGGTGAGACGACAAAGTGTAGAAACCGCAAGAATAGAAAAAATTAGGCTTTATGCTTACTATTTTTATCCTTGCTTTGATCCCTATGTCGTGTATAATTTAAAAGAGGATAAATTGATTGTGGAAAAAGAATCTAGCCTAAACCATCCGAAAAGATTAACCGAACTTTACCGCAAGTTTTATCGGGCAAATAAACGATACAATCCGAAAGCCAATGCAGTTTTAAAACCGATTGATATTGCTGCGGAGACAATTTTAAAAGCCGAATCGAGTATTTTTAACGGTGAAGCTTTAATCAATGCTGTTGCAGCAGAAATCTTTAAACTGATGGATCGGGTGCATAACTCTACTGCCGAAGGACGCTGGATTTTCAGCAAACGAGAAGAAGAACGTCAAGCTATTTTGGAGTTTGCTAGGTATTTTGTTGATGATGTTTTCTATGAGTCATTTAAAGGCGATCGCGCCCGTTTAGCCGGACGTCAAATCAACTTAATTCGAGATACCTGCGAATTTATTTATCGTCTAGAAGATGACAAAGAGAATAGTGAATTAGAGGCTTCAAAACAATCAAAAAAACATGAATAAGAATAAACCTAAGCTATTTCTTTTAGATTCTAGCTAGCAGTAAACTATCACCCTTTTAAGTTATGTATGGGTAGTGACCAAGATAGTCACACTGGAATGATTTTCCTTGAATAAATAAACAACTCACTTTACAACAATAAAGGACAATTATGGCAATTCTAAAAACCATTGATGCTAAACACTTTCATACTGAAATCCCTTACAAACCGATGGGTAAATATGTTCACTTTCTGACTATTCGTGTGACTGAATCCTATCCCCTATTTCAAACTGATGGTGAACTCAATAAAGCCCGAATTCGGGCCGGAATTCAAGACCGAACTCCCATCAGTCGGTTGACTATGTTTAAGCGTAAACAATCCACCCCCGAACGTTTAGCAGGTCGAGAACTGTTGAGAAAATATGAATTTATGACGGCTGAAGACTGCGAATATAACGTGAAATTTGCGATGGATAATCCCGACTGCATTATTTATGGTTTTGCGATTGGTGATTCCGGTTCGGAAAAATCAAAAGTTGTTGTAGATACCGCTTTTTCTATTACCGCTTTTGATGAATCTCACGAAAGTTTTACTCTGAATGCACCCTTTGAAAATGGAACAATGGCATCAAAAGGAGAAAATGGTTCAACACCTGGAGAAGTAACCAGTCGAATAAACCAGCAAGATCATATCAAACCTCAAGTTTTCTTTCCGAGTATTGTCACCTTAAAAGATCCAACAGAAGCTAGTTTTCTGTATGTGTTGAATAATATTCTCCGAACCCGTCACTATGGCGCACAAACCACCCGCACGGGACGCTTAAGAAATGAACTAATTGGTGTTGTTTTTGCCGATGGAGAAATTGTCAGTAATTTGCGTTGGACTCAGGCAATTTACGACCAGTTAAAAGCTGAAAATAAGTTGGGTTCTCTCCCTTTGGATGAAAATGATGTATTAGAAGCTGCAACAAGTACAATTCAAATGCTAATGACTGAAGAATTTATCGTTCATACTGACTTTATTGGAGATGAATTTACACCGTTGTTAACTGAAGTAAAAGCATTAACCCGAAACGAAACAGGTATTGTCCAGATTTTACAACAAGCCGATACAGAAGCAAAAGAGTATGCGAAAAAACATATTAGTTCTAAGAAAACTAAATCAAAAGGAAAAGCAACTACTGAAGCAAATTAATCATCATGGCAATCATTCAACTCTGTCAAATCGAACTCCATGATAGTCTCTATTTTGCGACTCGTGAAATTGGGCGACTTTATGAAACAGAACCCATCATTCATAACTACGCCCTTTGTTACGCACTGGGTTTAATTGATAGTGAAACTCACGCAACAACAGTTTCAGAAGAACATTCCTATCGCTATTTCTGCGCTGAACAAGTTCCCCAATACGAAGCACATTTAACGCCCTTAAACGAACGGGGAATTTATGTCACTCCCGCCCGTTCAGTTTTTCACGCTGCGGTTCTCAATACTTGGAAATATGCCAATAATAACTATCATGTGGAAATGGAGAAAACCCAGAAAAATATTCCCAGTTTTGGACGAACAAAAGAAATTTCACCGGAAAGTATTTTTGAATTCTTTGTGATTTCGGAAAAACCTTTACAATTCCCAAAATGGATTCGGTTAGGAAAATGGATGAGTAAAGCTGAGGTGACTGTTTTAAAGACTCAAGAGGTTAAATCTTCGACTTCTGAACATCCGTTTATTTTTCCTTATCCCCTGAACCCTTTGGATGTCATGTTTACTCATCAAGTAATTAGCTATGATGTGGTTAATATGCCGCCTGTTAGTTTGATAAAAAATGTGCAATTGCAAGGAGAATACTATCAGTTAACAGGAACTACAAAGCTGAAAATTCCAGCTAATTTAGAATATCATTTTAGAGTCAACTAGCAATAATAGAGAAATATTTTCTGGATTTCCTGAAAGAGTGTATTTGCCATTTTTACCATGCCTTATAGCCTTGTTTTGAACCTAATTCCTCTGTCTCCCATTTCCCAAAACTTTCTGAGTGGAAGACATTTACACGCTTTATTTCTAACCCTTGTTAGTTCCGTTGATAAACAATTAGGGGATTATTTACATGACTCTCAGAGCGAAAAATCTTTCACTCTCAGTCCCCTACAAACTTGTGCCAAAAACCGACACTTTGGACAAACTTTGCAGTGGGAACATTCTCAATCTATTTCTGTGGGAACACCCTGTTGGTGGCGCATTTCTTTACTTGATGAGAGTTTATTTAGCAAGCTGACTCAACTGTGGTTAAACCTCAATCCTGATCAACCCTGGCATTTAGGATCGGCTGATTTAAAGATTACCAGTATTCTGGCAACACCACAATCTACCCAACCCTGGGCGAATACTTGTTCCTACTCTCAATTATACCAGCAAGCGTCCAATAGCGATCGCTCAATGACACTGATTTTTTGTACTCCTACTGCTTTTCGTCAGGGAAAATTTGACACCTCCCTTCCGACTGCTGAATCAGTTTTTAATAGCCTTATAAATCGCTGGAATAAATACAGCGGGATTGAATTTGGAGAACTCCCTTCCGCTTCTATTTTCCCCAGTTATTTTAACATTAAAACCGAAATGGTTGCCGACTCCCGCAGTAAATTTATTGGTTGTGTTGGTAAGGTGAATTATCGGTTATTGGGTAGTATCGAACCAGAGATAATTCAACAGGTAAATACTCTAGCTGATTTTGCTTTTTATTGTGGAGTTGGGCGAAAAACGCCTATGGGGATGGGAATGTTGAGGAGATTGCAGGGGACAGAAAATAGAAAGTCCAGTTAATTAACTTGAGTTAAAAGTCGGATAATCCCATTCAAAACCAATAAACTTTTGATTTCGGTATCTGTTGAAATCATTGGGTTTGCTTGTGCATTTTTTAAACTTTAGTCAACTCATTATTCGTTTAGGATTCTAATGATGAACAACTTATCTTTTCCAAATCAAGATTATATTCCTATTGCTTCACTAAACCAATATGCTTATTGTTCTCACCGTTGTTGGCGAATGTTTTGCGCGGGGGAATTTGAGGATAATGAATATACGATAGAAGGAACAAGTTTGCACGAGCGGGTTCATACTTTAAGTGATAATATAAAAGATGAAACCTGGCAAATTAGAGCAATTTGGTTGAAATCAGAACGCTATAAACTGATCGGAAAATCAGATTTAATTGAATTAGAATCAGGTCAAATTTATCCAGTTGAATACAAACGTGGAAAACGAGGTGAATGGGATAATGATGAGTTACAAGTGTGCGCCCAGGCGCTTTGTTTGGAGGAAATGACGGGAAAAACCATAGAGGTTGGTTATGTTTATTATGCTCATTCTCATCAACGTCAACAAGTCGAAATTTCAACCGCTTTACGAGAAAGTGCGATCGCAATAATAGAAGCAGTTCAATTTTTATTTAATACGGGAATAATGCCAAAACCTATTTATAAACCCCGTTGCAAAGGGTGTAGTCTTTATTCTCGCTGTTTACCCCAAGCTACTAAAAAAGTTGGACGTTATCAAGAAAGCAACTAACTTTCAAAAGACTACTGGTTTAAATTAAGTTTAACACCAGTTAAACACCCGATACAAATCTCACTCAACCTTCAAAATCTAATCAGGAGTTACAAAAAAATGGGAACTATTTACATCATTCAAGAAGACGCTTTTATTGGCAAAACTGACGAACGACTAATCGTTAAACTGGGCAAAGAAAAACTGATTGATGTTCCTTTAATTAAAGTAGAAGGAATTATCATTTTAGGTCGCGCAACAATTTCTCCGGCTGTTGTTATGGAACTTTTAGAACGCAAAATATCTTTAACATTTTTGAAAAAAACAGGCAAATATCTCGGACGCTTGGAACCCGAATTAACTAAAAATATTTTTGTGCGAAAATCTCAATGGGCGGCGGCTGGCGAGTCTTCCCAAGCTATTCATGCGGTTCAGGGTTTTGTACGCGGAAAATTGAAGAACTATCGGAATACTTTGTTACGCCGTAGTCGCAAATATACTGAACTTAATTTACAGGATAGTATCACAAAAATAGAACAGGTAATTGCTCCAATTGACTCCAAAAATTCGATTAATTCTTTACGAGGATTAGAAGGGGCTGGAAGTGCAGCTTACTTTGGATGTTTCAATCAATTAATCAATAGTAATTCTGGCTTTAGTTTTCAATTTCGCAATCGTCGTCCGCCGACTGATCCGGTTAATTCTCTGCTCAGTTTTGGTTACGCTTTATTACGCCATGATATCCAAAGTGCAATTAATATTGTGGGTTTTGATCCTTATTTGGGTTATCTCCATGTAGAACGTTATGGTCGTCCATCACTAGCATTTGATTTAATGGAAGAATTTCGACCCATTATTGTTGATGCAGTTGTGTTGAGTGCGATTAATAATAAACTATTGTCTTGTAATGACTTCACTACTGAACCTCTGAGTAAGGCTGTTTCTTTAACTCCAGAAGGACTTAAAATCTTTTTACGGTTGTATGAACAAAAAAAACAATCAAAGTTCAAGCATCCTGTTCTCAAACGCCAGTGTACTTATCAAGAATCTTTTGAAATTCAAGCGCGACTTCTCGCTAAATATTTAATGGAAGAAACAGATAAATATCCGCCTTTGGTTTTGAAGTAAAACTCGAAAAATTAAAGGGGTGGCGGTTTTTGTGTTATCCCTTGACTCAACAGTTATATTGAGGAAAAGTTGTGTTTGTTGTAATTAGCTACGATATTTCTGAAGATAAACGCCGCACCAAAATTCATAGTATTCTCAAATCCTATGGACAATGGATACAATATAGTGTGTTTGAGTGCGATTTGACGAAAACTCAATACGCGAAGTTACGTCGTCGTTTGAGTAAACAAATTAATGCGGAGAAAGACAGTATTCGGTTTTATTTTCTCTGTGAGTGCTGTCATGGTAAGGTGGAACGGATTGGCGGTGAAATGCCTCGGGATTGTTCGATTTTTCTGGTATGATGCGCCCCCAGGTGGGTGTAGAAATCAGGTGTCGCGACAAAATGGCTGTAAGTCTTGTTCTGTGTAGATTTGAACGGTCTTGGTTGTCTAAGGGGTGGGCGCACCCCATCTGGTAAGGGTTTCAGCAGTTTTGACAGGATCGCGATGATCACCTATAATTTTATAAAGCCTAACCGGGCGCAAACGAACCTTGAAAACTTAATCTGTTGTGCTTTTGAGGCGACCGCAGTTGAAATCATCTATAATCCCTATGAGGGATTGAAAC